>JAESGW010000410.1_pt1 | contig 47034 bp, 48 predicted proteins | sample 9269791 | NCBI WGS metagenome assembly JAESGW01 (sample SAMN16773120, study PRJNA677053) | algae metagenome | isolation source: Aphanocapsa lilacina HA4352-LM1 and co-occurring heterotrophs from near cave... | place: USA: Maniniholo cave, near Haena, Kauai, HI | collected 2009-07-28
CAATCTCTGGCCGGTGTCGCGTGCCAAATGGGTGCTGCGGCGTTTCGATCATTCCGCGATCTACGTGCTGATCGCCGCGACCTATACGCCGTTCATCATGGCGCTGAAGGAGAGCTATCTGGCCATCGCGCTGTTGATCGGCGTGTGGTGCGCCGCGATCGGCGGCGTGGTGCTGAAACTGGCGCTGCCGGGCCGCTACGATCGGCTGGCGGTGGGGCTCTATCTCGCGCTCGGCTGGAGCGGCGTGATGCTTTACGATGCCGTGGTGAAGGCGGTGCCGCCGCTGTCGCTCTGGCTCGTGGTGGCGGGCGGCGTGCTCTACAGCCTCGGTGTGATCTTCCATGCCTGGCAGCGGCTGCGCTTCCAGAACGCGATCTGGCACGGCTTCGTCCTGCTCGGCGCGGCCTGCCACTATACGGCGATCCTCGATCTGATTATCCTGACCTGACAAACGTGTGTCGCCAGCGAAACCGGTCAGCGAAGTTCCGGACCACGCGACAGGGAGGACGGTCATGCAGGTAACGGGCAAAGTCGTGGTGGTGACCGGTGGCGGCAACGGCATCGGCAAGGCGTTGTGCGAAGCCTTTCATCAAGCAGGCGCGGCGAGAGTGGTGGTCGCCGATATCGATCCCGACGCCGCGCGGGCCGTCGCCACGCCGATCAGTGGCGCGGCCTTCAAGTGCGATGTCGGCAAGGAAAAGGACATCCTTCACGTCATCGAGGAGACCGAGCATCAGTTCGGCCCGATCGCGCTGTTCTGTTCCAACGCCGGCATCGGCGGCGGTTTCGATCCGATGTCGGTCAATGCCGGTGGAACCTCCGACGAACCGTGGTCGCGAAGCTGGGCCGTGCATGTCATGGCGCATGTGTACGCCGCGCGGCATCTGATCCCGCGCATGAAGGCGCGCGGCGGCGGCTATTTCCTGAACACCATTTCGGCGGCGGGGCTGCTGTCGCAGGTCGGCAGCCCGGCCTATTCGACGACGAAACATGCCGCGGTGGGATTTGCGGAGAATCTCGCGATCTCGCACAAGGCCGACAACATCAAGGTCTCGATCCTGTGCCCGCAGGGCGTCGATACCAACATGCTGCGCTCGATCCCCAAGGGCCCGCAGTCCGGCGACGGTGACCTCTCGCCGGAGCAGGTGGCGCAGGATGTGCTGAAGGGACTGGACGAGGAGACCTTTGTCATCCTGCCGCACCCGCAGGTGCTAGGCTACATGCGCAAGAAGACCGAGAATTACGACCGCTGGATTGCAGGCATGGCGAAGATCCAGGCGAAGATGCGGGAGAGTTACGGGAAGTGACGGCGCTGTTTTGCGCCGTCATTCCGGGGCGATGTGTAAGCATCGAACCCGGAATCTCGAGATTCCGGGTTCGGTCCTGCGGACCGCCCCGGAATGACGGTCTCATCAATTTTTCTGCGTGTAGAGCAGCGGCACCGCCGAATCCACCATCACCTCGATCAGGCTGGTGCCGTCATGCGATAGCCCCGCCTTGAGCGCGCCCGCAAGTTCCGACGATTTCGTCACCCGCACGGCATGGCAGCCCATGCCTTCGGCGAGCTTGACGAAATCGATGCCGGGCAGTTCGAGCCCCGGCACGTTGCGCACCTGCATCACCTGGCTGAACGAGCGCATCGCGCCGTAGCCTGAATTGTTGATCACGACGACGGTCAGCGGCAGCTTGCGTTGCGCCGCGGTCCACAGCGCCTGGATCGAATACATCGCCGAACCGTCACCGATCAGGCAGACGGTACGCTGACCGGGTCGTCCCAGCGCCATGCCGACGGCGGCAGGCAGGCTGTAGCCGAGGCCGCCGCTTGCCATGGTGTAAAAGCTGTCCTGGCCGCGCATCGGCATGAATTTCTGCATCGCCGGGCGATGCGAGGGGACTTCCTCCACCAGCACGTCGTTGGGGCCCATCGCGGCAGAGAGTGCATGCAGCAGGAATTCGGCGGGAATCGGATCGGAGGCCTTCGGCGCCGGCGGCAGCGTGCGGCCCATCGGCACCGCGCGTTTGGTCTCCGGCAACAGCTCCAGCAGCGTCGCAAGCGCCGGCTTCATGGTGGCGATGATGCTGGTGCCCACCGGCGTGATCGCCGCAGCACCGGGATCGTCGGTGATCTGGAACAGTTTTGTCGCACCATCGAAGATCGCGGCGTGGCCTTCGACATGGAAGGTGAAGACCGGCGCGCCGATCACGACGACGAGGTCATGCTCGCGCAACGCTTCCGATAGTTGCCCGGGCGAGGCATGCAGAAAACCCGCGAATTGCGGGTGACGCTCGGGGAAGGAACAGCGCGCCGAGAACGGACTGGCCCAGACCACGGCCCTGGCCTTCTCCGCCACCTTGACCATGAGATCGACAGCCTCGGCGCGATCGACGCCGGGGCCGACCACGAGGGCAGGACGCTTGCTCTCCGCCAGCGCCGACGCCAGCGCCTTCATCGCGGCAGGATCGGCTCCAAGCTCGCGGCTGACCTGGCGCGCCTCGACCGGCTGCGTCGGACGGGCCCAGTCGTCGACCGGCACCGAGACGAAGGTCGGCCCGCAGGGCGGCTGCATCGCGACGTAATAGGCGCGCGCGATCGCGGCCGGCACATCCTCGGGCCGCGCCGGCTCGACGCTGAATTTCACGTATGGCTGCGGAAACTCCGTCGCGCGCTCGGAATAGAGAAAGGCCTGCAGCGGCATGATCGAGCGGGCCTGCTGGCCGGCGATGATCACCACGGGCGTCTGGTTGCGATAGGCGTTGAAGATGTTGCCGAGCGCATGGCCGACGCCGGCCGCGGAATGAAGGTTGACGAAGCCGGCGTTGCGCGTCGCCTGCGCATAGCCATCGGCCATGCCGACGACGGAGGCTTCCTGCAGGCCGAGCACGTAGTCGATGTCATCGGGCCAGTCGCTGAGGAACGGCAGTTCGGTCGAGCCGGGATTGCCGAAGACCTTGTTGACGCCGAACGCGCGAAGGAGACTGAAGGTGGCGTCCTTGACGGTGGTGGTGCCGGTCGCGGCTTTGGCTGGTTTGCGGGACGACATTGGCGTTCCTCACGAGTTCAACTCGAAGAAAAGATAGCTCGTCATGCCCCGGCTTGTCCCGGGCATCCACGTCTTAACAGCCTGCCAGCAACAAAAACGTGGATGGCCGGGACTGGCCCGGCCATGACGAAGAACTGGTCGACCGCCGCAGGCAATTCACCACACAGCCGTGCCTTTCATCGTCGGTTGTCCTTCGGCATTCGCGATCCACAGGTCCGTGCCAGTGTGGGTGTCGTTGGCGTTGATCGAAAACTCCGTGCCTTCGAACAGGGGCTGCACGCCGCGATAGCTGAACTTCTTCGGCGCCACGCCGCCGTGAAGCTTGGCTGCGAACTCGACGATCAGCGCGGCCTGCAACGGGCCGTGAAAGACCAGGCCAGGATAGCCCTCGACCTTGGTAACGTAATCGCGGTCGTAATGGATGCGATGGCCGTTGAAGGTCAGCGCCGAATAGCGAAACAGCAGCACGGGATCGCTGACATGGGTTTCGCGGTGCTTTGCCATCGGTGCCGGAGGCGGCGCCTTGGCTGGCGCCGCCGGGGCCGCGCCGCCCATGTCGCGATAGACGATGTCCTGGCGTTCGCGGATCGCGACACCGCGCGGCGTGGTCACGGTGTGTTCGACGGAGACGAAGCACAGCGTGCCGGTCGAGCCGGTCTTTTGGGTCACATCCGAAATCCGGGACGTGCGCGTCGATTCATCGCCGACGCGCAAGGGCTCGATGAACTCGATCTCGCCGCCGGCCCACATCCGGCGCGGCAGCGGCACCGGCGGCAGGAAGCCGCCGCGGGTCGGGTGGCCGTCGGGGCCGAGCATCGACATCGGAAACACCGGCTGCGCCAGACACCAATGCGTGGTCCATGGCGCGGCGTCGCCGGTCTTCGGCTCGCCGATGTCCTGGAATAGCGTGGCGCGCAGGCCCTTCACCAGCTGCGCGGTGACGATGTCGGTGGCTTCGGTCGTGCGGCCGATCCACTGCCGCAGATGGTCGAGGTCAAGTTTTTCGGCGGCTTGGGTCATGACTGGCGACTCTTGACACGGGGTGCTTTGGGCAATTCGGCGTGCTCGCCGATGGCGGGAACGGCACCGTAGTGCCGCTCCTCGTCGACGAAGATCGCGGCCGGCGCAGCATAGCTCACCTTGCCGTTCGGCGTATCGACCTCGATCCGGCGCAGATGCGGATGCACCGAGAGGTCGGCCATGGTGTTGACCTCGGCGAAGGCGATGTCGGCCTCGTCGAGGCGCTTCAGCAACTCCACGCGCGTCATCGCGGCGAAACTGTCCGCCACCGTCTTGTCGGTGAGGGTGCGGTTGCGCACGCGCTCGACCATGTTGGCAAAGCGCGGGTCATTCGGCAGGTCGGGCTGGCCGAGCACCTCCGCGCAAAGCTTCTTCCACTCGCGCTCGCTCTGAATCGAGATCAGGATGCCCTTGCCGTCCTTGGAACTGAACACGCCATAGGGCGCGATCGAGGGATGCGCCAGCGCCATCCGCTTCGGCGGATTGCCGGCTTCCGAATTGATCAGCGGCACCGCCATCCAGTCGGCCATCACGTCGAACATCGAGATCCGGATGTCGGCGCCCTTGCCGGTGCGGCCGCGGGCGATCAGCGCTTCGAGGATCGACGCATGCGCGGTGGCGCCGGTGGCGATATCGACCACGGAGATGCCGACCCGTGACGGACCTTCCGGCCCGCCGGTGATCGAGGCAAGGCCGCTCTCGGCCTGGATCAGCAGATCGTAGGCCTTGCGGTCGGCATAGGGGCCGTCATCGCCGTAGCCCGAAATGGTGCAGCAGATGAGCGCCGGGTAATCCCGCTTCAGGCGCTCCAGCGAGAAGCCGAGCTTGTCCATCGAGCCGGGCTTGAGGTTCTGCAGCAGCACGTCGGCGCTCGCGATCAGCGCTTCGAGATCGGCGCGGCCGTCCTTGGTGGCGAGATCGATCACCACGGAATTCTTGCCGCGGTTGAGCCAGACGAAATAGCTGCTCTGGCCTTTTGCCGCAGCGTCATAGCCGCGCGCGAAATCGCCCTCGGGGCGTTCTACCTTGATGACATGCGCGCCGGCGTCCGCCAGCCGCGAACTGCAGAACGGCGCTGCGACCGCCTGTTCGACGGAGACGACGATCAATCCCTCTAACGGCAACATTTTCTGTTCTCAGTAGGAGCGGGGCAGGCCGAGCACATGCTCGGCGACGTAGGACAGGATCAGATTGGTCGAGATCGGCGCGACTTGATAGAGCCGCGTTTCGCGGAACTTGCGCTCGACGTCGTATTCTTCCGCGAAACCAAAACCGCCATGGGTCTGCACGCAGGCATTGGCCGCTTCCCATGAAGCGTCCGCCGCCAGCATCTTGGCCATGTTGGCTTCGGCGCCGCAATCGAGCCCGGCTTCGTATTTGCGGGTGGCTTCCTTCACCATCAATTCGGCCGCGCGCATCTGGGCATAGGCCTTGGCGATCGGGAACTGGATTCCCTGGTTCATGCCGATCGGACGGCCGAACACGGCGCGCTCTTTCGCGTAGTTGGTGGCCTTGGCGATGAACCATTTGGCGTCGCCGATGCATTCCGCTGCGATGAGAATGCGCTCGGCGTTCATGCCGGAGAGGATGTAGCGGAACCCCTTGCCTTCGTCGCCGATCAGGTTTTCGGCGGGCACCCGCATGTCCGTGAAGAACACTTCTGTCGTGGCGTGGTTCATCATGGTGCGGATCGGGCGGATCTCCAGGCCGTTACCCTTCACGTCGCGCATGTCGACGATGAATACCGACAAACCATCCGTGCGCTTCTTGGCCTGTTCCTTGGGCGTGGTGCGCGCCAGCAGGACCATCAGGTCGGAATGTTCGGCGCGGCTGGTCCAGATCTTCTGGCCGTTGACAACGTAGTGGTCGCCGTCGCGCTTCGCGACGGTCTTCAGTGAGGAGGTGTCGGTGCCGCTGGTCGGCTCGGTGACGCCGAACGCCTGCAGCCGCAGCTTGCCGCTGGCGATCCCGGGCAGGTACTTCGCCTTCTGGGCGTCGTTGCCGTGCCGCAGCACGGTGCCCATCGTGTACATCTGGGCGTGGCAGCCGCCGCCGTTGCATCCCGCGCGCTGGATCTCTTCCAGGATCGCGGCCGCAGCCGAGAGCTTCAGCCCGGAGCCGCCATATTCCTCGGGTATCAGCACGGAGAGATAGCCGGCCTCGGTCAGCGCGTCGACGAACTCCTTCGGATACGCCATCTGGCGGTCCAGCTTGCGCCAGTATTCGCCGGGGAACTGGGCGCAGAGTTTGGCGACGGCGTCGCGGATGTCGTGGAATTCGTCTTGCTGTTCGTGTGCGGTCATTTGATTTTCTGGCGATGGTTGGTGGGTGATGTCAATTGCCGACGGCGCGGGTCGTTGTGAAATGGCAGCAGGGCGCCTATGCTGAATTGTTATAGCGTATGAACCTGCCTTCGAAGATTGGCAAGAAATGGATATCCGCCAACTCAGGACGTTCAGTTGCGTGGCGGAGCTCGGCAGTCTCAGCAAGGCTTCCGACACGCTGCGGGTGGCGCAGCCGGCGCTGAGCCGCCAGATCAAGCTGCTGGAACATGAATTGCGGGCCGAACTGTTCACGCGCAATGGCCGCGGCATGGTGCTGACCGACGCCGGTCGCCTGCTGCTGGCGCGCACCGCCGGGATCGTGCGGCAGATCGACCAGGTCCGCGACGAGATCCAGTCCGCGGGAGGACCGCCTTCGGGACGCGTGGTGCTCGGGCTGGTGCCGACCGTGAGCTGCGTGATTTCGGCGCGGCTCGCCCGGCGCACCGTCGACAGGTACCCCGGCATTTCGCTCTGCATCGTCGAGAGTTACAGCGGTCACCTGATGGAATGGCTGCACCGCGGTGAAATGGATCTGGCGCTGATCTACGGGCCGTCGAGCGATCTGCATCTGACCGTGCAAAGCCTTGGCCGCGATCCGATCGTGGCGGTAGGGCCGCGCGGCAGCGGGCTCGCACAAAAAAAGCAGGTCGATATCGGCTGGCTGCTGAAGCAGCGGCTGGTGCTGCCCAGTCATTCGCATGGGCTCCGGGCGCTGATCGAGCAGGCGGCGGCGAAGAAGAAGCTGAAGCTCGACGTCAAGCTGGAAGCGGATTCGTTTCGCGTGCTGACCAGTTTGGTCGAGGAAGGATTGGGATACACGCTGCTGCCGCCGTCATCGGTACGCAACGAGGTTGCGGACGGCCGGCTCGAAGCGGCTGCGATCGCAAAACCGGCGCCCATGCGCGAACTGACCCTTGCGTCTCCCATCGATCATCCCGGCTCGACTGCGATCACGCTCGTGAGCGAGCTGCTTCGCGACGAACTCATCGCCTGCCGCGAAGAAGGCCTCTGGGACATCAGGCTCGCCTGAGCCGATGCCGGGCCGTTGCGATCGGCTTAGAGCAAAAGGGGTGAGCGTTGCATTCTCATCTGGCTACAGCTGCCATGCCGCAATTGTATAGGGGTTCGAAACGCCGCGATCGTCAGATCGCGTTTGGAAAAACAGCCGTGTTGGCCGCTTGTTAGCGGCATCTGCTCGCACCGGCTGAAGCTGCGAGCAGATGCCATGTTTCACTATTGCCGTACGCGTCCTCCCTGCGGGCGCGGGCGTTGCGCCTGCGGCCGTGCACCCGCCTGCGGTCTGGATGGACGGGCCTGAGGCCGCTGCACGTTTGGACGGTTGGCCGGCCGTTGTACCTGCGGGCGCTGTTGCGGCCGGCTTGGCCGCGCCTGCGGCCGCGAGGGTTGGACGCTCGGGCGTGACACAGGTCTTTGTTGTGGCCTTGCTGCGGGACGCTGGGGTCGCGTCTCGGGACGTGCGGCAGGACGTTGCGGACGCGCTTCCGGCCGCGACGGACGAGCGGCTGGACGTTCCGGACGGGCAGCAGGACGATCCGGCCGAACTGCGGGACGCTCGGGACGCGCGCCAGGGCGGTCGGGACGCGCGCCGGGACGATCCGGCCGTGTACCGGGAAGACCGGGACGATCGCCTGGCCGGTCAGGCCGAACGCCCGGCCGGTCGGGCCGCACGCCTGTACCGGGACGATCGGGTCGTATGCCTGTACCAGGACGATCGGGACGTACGCCCGGAGGACGCACGCTGGGCCGGTCCGGACGCACGCCGGGGGGCCGACCCGGGCCGCCCGGGCGCCACGCGCCGGGAGGCGGCCTGATGGGGCGAACCGGAGGACGCCAGCCTGGACCCGGCGGCCGGATCCACACCTGATTCCAGCTCCGGTTGTTCCAGCCCCATCGGTTGTTCCAGGCCGAGCCGACCAGCACGGCGGTGCCGAACACCAATGCCCCGGTCACGACGGTGTCGAACACCACGGTGGAATCGTACACCGGGACATAGATCCGCTCGGGGTTGGTCGGCGCGATGTAGATGATCCGGGAGCCGCCTTCTTCCCGCGTCGTCACGACCTGCTCGGGCGTCGACTTGAGATTGCCAGCGCTCTCCGCTCTCGCCCGCAGCATCTGGATCACTGCCGCGACATCGGCGTCCTGAACCGAGAATGCCCATCCCAGCGAGTCGGTCCAGTCGGGATGGTCGGCCAGCATTCTGACGGTATCGGGGAAACGTGTCAGCGCCTGGACCGATGGATCCCATGGCTTGGCATCGACTTCGGTGAAATCGTTGCGAGCAACGGCTGCTGCATTGTTCTCGAGCCAGCGTGCGGCCTCGATAATCTGATCGGTGTGTGTGCTCGCTGGCAAAACCAGCGCCAGCAGCGGATCCGGATAGAGCGCGATAGGTCCCAGAAGATATTCGAGATCGGTCATGGAATAGACGTCGGCGGCTTGATCGGCTGGTGCCGGCGCGGGAGCGGTGGAGGGTGCCTGTTGTGCGGGATCCGATGCCGGCGGCGTTTGCGCGACGAGTGTCTCGGCCGTCGTCGTCCATCCGAACATTGCGATGACTGCGAGCCGCATCCAGTATTCCGTCGAGAACCTGACATTCGTCTGCAGAGATCCGGCCATTCAGCGCTCCTGTTGTCGCCAGTCGTCCTTGTCGGTCCTTCGCGAGACGAACGCACCGGACATGGATCGCTGGATTGAAACAGGTATGTCCGCAAGTGTCCCTACATAGCTACCCCAATTCTCAACCGCGGACGTCCGCAGTTTCGCGTCCGACGGCAGGTCCTGTGCGATGCTCGTGTAAGAATTTGTGTGCTATTTCAGCCTGTACGCCGCGTGACAGCCCACGCACTGAGCCGATATTGCCGCAAGTCCCGTAAGCACTGGTTTCAGATCGCCGGTAACACCCGCTTCCTGTGCGGCAATTGAGAAGCGACTCGCCGCGCGGTGCATCGCCGTTCCGGCATCCTGCATTCCCTCCGGCATATGTTTGGAAACTTCCGTAGCGCCGTGCAGCCGCAGCGACGACATTCCAAGCCGCCTTTCCGCGATGTCGGCAGCAATGTCCGTATGGCCCATGCCGAGTTGCAATTGGATCTCGTGCAGGGCCTGGAGATGATCGCGCATGTTGGCGAGCGTGTGTTCGACCAGCGCCGGAGGAAACCTGACGAGTTCCCGGTCGTCACGCGCAGGTGGAGCAGATGCATCATGGTGCTGTCGATGCTGGGCGAGAGCAAACGTTGCGCTGCCGCCAGCCAAGACAGCGGCAACGACAGCCATCCAAATCCGCATGTGCCCCTCCGTATTACGGGAAAGCAGTCCGCCGACTTTCATCCCGGCAGCCACTGTCAGGCCTGGCAGTTCGGCCACAGGCTGCTTCTTGCCACATAACCGATTTGTGGCACATGATAGCTATCATGTCGCAATCCATCGAACCCTATTTGGGCAATCTCCGCGGCCGACAGTTGCACTTCGCAAACGGTCGCTCCCTGTTCCTCCGCGGCGATCCCGTCACGGACATGCACTTCGTGATCAAGGGATCGATCCATCTGGTTCGACATCAGAGCGATGGATCCGCGCTAACCCTGCAAAGGGCGGGGCCGGGAACGATGTTAGCCGAGGCGTCTCTGTATTCCAGAACATATCACTGCGATGCGGTTGCATTCGGCGGCGCCGATACCTGTGTGTACACGAAAGTCAGCCTCAAAAGGTTGCTCGCGAAGAGCCCCGAATTCAGCAACGTCTGGGCGAACTATCTTGCGCTGGAATTGCAGAGATCGAGGCTGCGCTCGGAGATTCTGTCGTTGAGGACAGTGTCCGAGAGGCTCGATGCGTGGATCGCGTGGAATGGCGGCAGTTTCCCGCAGAAGGGCGAATGGAAGATGGTCGCCAACCAGATCGGTGTCAGCCCTGAAGCTTTATACAGGGAAATTGCCAAGTGTCGCGATCGAGCGGACTGGTCGCAAGGGTAAGGGCGATTCCGAAATTGGCTTTTCGAGCTTTCGTAAGCGCGTCAGAACGGGAGATCACTCAGGGTGACTGGGCATGCCTACGGTTGCCGAAGCCCGCCCGGCAGATCCATCGCGCGCATCGTGGCGGTGCCGAAAGCGCAGAGCGTCTCGGCGCTCTCCTTCTTCGAAAACACCTCGACGGTGGCAACGCCGATCGAGCCCGACATCTTCAGCGTTTTGGCGCGAGCAATCAGCTCGGTGCCGTCGGCGGGGCTCAGGAAATTGACCTTGATCTCGACGGTGACGCCGATCTTGCCCTTGGGCAGCGCCGACGTGACCGCGATCCCGGCAGCGTGATCGGCCAGCGCCGAGATGACGCCGCCGTGAAAATGGCCGAAGAACTGCAGAAGGTCGTCGCGGCGCGCCAGGGCGACCTCGGCATTGCCGGGCGTGATCCCGACGATGCGGAAACCCGCTGCGGCCATGAAGCCCCTGGCGTTGATCGCTTCCGCGAGATCGGGCGGATTGAGCTCGCCGCTCATCCGGGAATGCGGACCGGAAGTTGCTCGATGCCGCGCACAAAACTCGAATAGACCCGCTTCGGTTCGCCGACCACTTCGATGCGGTCGAACCGCTTGAGCATTTCCTGCCATACGATCCGGAGCTGCAGCTCGGCGAGCCGCATGCCGACGCAGCGGTGGATGCCGAAGCCGAACGACAGGTGGGTGCGGGGCCGGGCGCGGTCGATGATGAACTCGTCCGGCCGCTCGATGCCTTCCTCGTCGCGGTTGCCCGAGACGTACCACATCACGACGCGGTCGCCCTTCCTGATCTTCTTGCCGCCGATCTCGGTGTCGACCAGCGCGGTGCGGCGCATATGGGCCAGCGGCGTCTGCCAGCGGATCACTTCCGGCACCATGGTCTCGATCAGCGCAGGGTTCTCGCGCAGCTTCTTGTACTGGTCCGGATGCTCGTTCAACGCCAGTACCGAACCGCTCATGGTGTTGCGCGTGGTGTCGTTGCCGCCGACGATCAGCAGGATGATGTTGCCCATCAGGTTGTCAGGGTCCATGTGCCGCGTGGCGTCGCTATGCGCCATCATCGACAGCAGGTCGTTACGCGGCGGCGCGTTGACGCGCTCGTTCCAGAGCTTTGAGAAATAGGCGTAGCACTCGTCCATTTCCTGGCGCCGCTGCTCCGGCGAGTCCACGACGCCGCTCTTGGGCAATGCAGTCGAGACGTCGGACCAGCGCGTCAGCTTGCGGCGCTCCTCCCAGGGGAAATCGAACAGCGTCGCCAGCATCTGCGTCGTCAGTTCGATCGAGACCCGCTCGACGAAGTTGAAGGTCTCGTTGCGCGGCAGATTGTCGAGCACCTTCTGCGAACGCTCGCGGATCAGTTTTGCCAGCTCATCCAGGTGCGTCGGCGTGAACATCGGCGACACCGTCTTGCGCTGCGCCGAATGCCGGGGCTGGTCCATCGCGATGAAGCTTGGGTAATCGTAGCCCGGCGGCACGTCGCGGATCGAGATGCCGCCCAGCGTCGAGTCGGATGAGAAGATGCCGTGGTTGGTGTCGACATGCATGATGTCGTTGTATTTGGTGACCGACCAATAGGGCTCGATCGGTGCGTTGGTGCAGTAGTGCACCGGCTCTTCCTTGCGCAGCCGTTCGAACCATGGCCAAAGCGTATCGTTCTGAAACAGTCTTGGCGCACCGGGATGAAAATCCTTCAGCGGCGTCGAATAGGCTTCCTCGCGTGCGGCGCGCAAAAGCTCTTGTCTGTCGGCTCTGACGGCGGTCTGGACGTTCATTGTTCCATCATCCCGGGTGCTGGGGCTTAATTGCCGAGAGTTTATTCAGGCGGTTAGCCCGCGATTCGGACCGGCAGGGTCTCGTAGCCCTTGATGAAGCTGGAATACACCCGCTTGGGTTCATCGACCACCGCAATATTACCGAACCGCTTCAGGATTTCTTCCCAGATGATCTTGAGCTGCAACTCCGCCAGCCGGATGCCGACGCAGCGGTGGATGCCGAAGCCGAAGGAAATGTGGGTGCGCGGCCGGGCGCGATCAATGATGAACTCGTAGGGGCGCTCGATCACATCCTCGTCACGGTTGCCCGAGACGTACCACATCACGACCTTGTCGCCCTTCTTGATCTGCTTGCCGCGGAACTCGATGTCTTCGAGTGCGGTGCGGCGCATATGCGCCAGCGGCGTTTGCCAGCGGATCACCTCGGGCACGAAACTGTCTATCAGGGCAGGGTTGTCGCGCAGCTTCCGATACTGGTCCGGATTCTTGTTCAGCGCGTAGATGCTGCCCGAGAGCGTGTTGCGGGTGGTGTCGTTGCCGCCGACGATCAAGAGGATCAGATTGCCGAGGAAATTCTTCGGGTCCATGTCGCGGGTGGCGTCGCTGTGCGCCATCATCGACAGCAGATCGCTCTTCGGCGGCTGGTTGATGCGCTCCTTCCAGAGCTTTGCGAAATAGGTCGCGCATTCCATCAGCTCGGCCTGGCGCTCGTCTTCGGTCGCGACGAGGCCGCCGGGGCCCGGCAGCGTGGTCGCGACGTCGGACCAGCGCGTCAGCTTGCGGCGGTCTTCCCAGGGAAAGTCGAACAGCACGGCGAGCATCTGCGTGGTGAGCTCGATCGAAACCTGGTCGACCCAGTCGAACACCTCGCCGACAGGAAGATTGTCGAGGCATTCGGCGGAACGCTTGCGGATGTTGATCGCAAGCTGGTCGAGATGCGTCGGCGTGAACATCGGCGCCACGGTCTTGCGCTGTGCCGAGTGGCGCGGCTGGTCCATGGCGATGAAGCTTTCGCGGCGCAGGTCGGGTGCGATGTCGCGGATGGTGATGCCGCCAAGGGAAGACGCCGACGAGAACACCGAATGATTGGTCTCGACGTCCATGATGTCGTTGTATTTGGTTACCGACCAATACGACCCGAACATCGAGTCCTTGCAGTAATGCACCGGCTCTTCGCGGCGCAGCCGGTCGAAATAGGGCCAGAACGTATCGGTCTCGAACAATTCGGGATGGCTGACGTCGATGTCGGCGAGCGGAATCGATTGAGCCTTTTCGCGCGCGGCGCGCAGATGCGAATCGCCGGCGAGATCGATGGTTCCGTGCATGGACGGCTCTCCCTGACTGTTTCCCGCGCCGAAGCAGGCCGGGATGTTTTACCCTATTACATCCCGAGCCGAGCGTCGGCGCAAGGGTGAGTTGGGCGCATTTGGCCGCATCGATGCGCGGTGCTCGGACGATCGGGCGACGTGTTTTGTTGACGCGAACCGTGTCCACTTCGCGCGAAAACGTTATAAGGCTGTCAGAAACAACGCCAATCTTGCCGGGAGGCGGCCATGATTCCCAACGCCAACAGGATGTTCAACTTCGACCTCGGCGAGACCGCGGATGCGATCCGTGAGACGGTGCATGCGTTCTCGCAGAACGAGATCGCGCCGCGCGCCGCCGAGATCGACCGCAGCAATCAGTTCCCGCGCGACCTCTGGCCGAAGATCGGCGCGCTCGGCCTGCACGGCATCACCGTCGAGGAGGAATATGGCGGGACGGGCCTGGGCTATCTCGAGCACTGCATTGCGGTAGAAGAGATGTCGCGTGCCTCGGCCGCGGTCGGCCTGTCGTATGGCGCGCATTCCAACCTCTGCGTCAACCAGATCCGCCGCAACGGCAATGAATCACAGAAGCGGAAGTACCTGCCCAAGCTGATTTCCGGGGAACATGTAGGCTCCCTGGCGATGTCCGAACCCGGCGCCGGAAGCGACGTGGTGTCGATGAAGACCCGCGCCGACAAGAAGGGCGACCGCTTCATCCTGAACGGCAACAAGATGTGGATCACCAACGGTCCGGTGGCCGATACGCTGGTGGTCTACGCCAAGACCGATCTCAACGCCGGCCCGCGCGGCATGACCGCCTTCATCATCGAAAAGGGCATGAAGGGATTTTCCACCGCGCAGAAACTCGACAAGCTCGGCATGCGCGGCTCCGACACCTGCGAACTGCTGTTCGAGGATTGCGAGGTGCCTGAAGAGAACGTGCTGAGCGAGGTCGGCCGCGGCGTCAACGTCTTGATGAGCGGCCTCGACTACGAGCGCGCGGTGCTGGCGGCGGGCCCGATCGGCATCATGCAGGCCTGCATGGACGTGGTGCTGCCCTACGTGCACGAGCGCAAGCAGTTCGGCGAGCCGATCGGTACGTTTCAACTGGTGCAGGGCAAGATCGCCGACATGTACACCACGATGAACGCCTCGCGCGCCTATGTGTATGCAGTCGCAAAAGCCTGCGACCGCGGCGAGACCACGCGCGAGGACGCGGCCGGCGCCATTCTCTATGCGGCCGAGAAAGCGACGCAATGCGCGCTCGACGCGATCCAGTTGCTCGGCGGCAACGGCTACATCAACGACTACCCGACCGGGCGGCTGTTGCGCGACGCCAAGCTTTACGAGATCGGCGCCGGCACCAGCGAAATCCGCCGCATGCTGATCGGCCGCGAGTTGTTCGAGAAAACGGCGTAGCGCGGCCGATGTTGGCGCAGTTGTGCCGTCAAATTTTTACCCGCTTCCGCGCACTATAGGAAATCGTTGTGGGGCCTGGGTCACACAATGGCCGGTAAATCTGTGATTTGATCGGCGGATATCGCGCTGGAGTTGATCCGTTGAACCAGATGAGTTGGCCCCCGCAGGTGCCACCGCCGCCGCCTTTGCCGTCACCCGTCCCGCCACCGATGCCGGTGGCGTTTTCCGGAAAACGCAGCGAATTCTTCGCTCTGGTCAAGCGCGGCGCTGCCCTGGAATTCGTGACCCTCGGCTTCTACCGGTTCTGGCTGCTCACCGACATGCGCCGCCAGCTCTGGGCCAACACCCTGGTCGATGGCGACGCCGCGGAATATACCGGCCGGGGCAGGGAATTGCTGATCGGATTCCTGGTCGCGCTTGCGATCCTGGTACCGATCTATCTCGGCTATTTTCTCATCGGCCTCGAAGCCGAACGCTTGCAGGCCTTCGCCAGCATTCCCCTGATCGCGTTCTTCTACATGTTCGGCCAGTTCGCGATCTATCGCGCGCGGCGCTATCGGCTGACGCGCACGGTGTGGCGCGGCGTTCGGTTCTGGATGAAGGGCTCGGGCTGGATCTACGCGCTGCAGGCGTCGCTATGGGGCCTGCTGACGGCGCTGACGCTCGGCCTGACATTGCCGTGGCGCACGGCGGCGCTCGAGCGCTACAAGATGCGCCATTCGTTCTACGGCGATCTTCAGGGCAGCTTCGAGGGCCGCGGCTGGGACTTCTTCAAGCGCGGCTGGTGGCTGTGGCTGCTCGCGCCGATCGCGATCTATGTGTTCCCGCTCGCGCCCTTCATCTACGGCGCATTCAAGGCCGTGGAGTGGCGCTGGTGGCTGTCGGGCATCCGGTTCGGCGGCGTAAAAGTCGAGTCGACCATGCGCCGGAGCGAACTGATCGGCCTGTACTGGAAGGTCATCGGCTGGATCGCCGTGCTTGGTGTTGTGTTCTCGCTCTATCTGGGACTGGCAGCGGTGCTGGTCGCCAGCATGAGCGGCGAGGCGTTCGCCGAGTTCTTCACGTCGCAGGACTTCATGAAGAGCATTCCGCTGCTGGTGCTGGCGGGCCTCGGCTACCTGGCCTTTGCGCTGGCGATGAACGTCGTTATCCGGGTCTATCTGGTGCATGACCTCTGGGTGCGGGTGCTGGCATCGGTCAACATCACCGGCATCGAGGCTGCCGCCAATGTTGCGGCGCAGGGCGAAATGGCCAACGCGCTCGGCGAAGGTTTTGCGGATGGACTCGATGTCGGCGGCTTCTGACCATGGATAGCCAGGCGTCCGAAACCTCCAAACCATCGCCGTCCGGTTCGGCGAACTATTTCGACGGTACCTCGAGCCGGCGTCGCGCGGTCACGCTGCACCTCTCCGACCGGCTGGAAATTGTCGAAGACGGCGCGACGCTGGCTTCGTGGGCCTATGAAGATGTCCGCCGTGTCGATAGTCCCGCGGGCATGCTGCGCCTGAGTTGCCTGGCGGCGCCGGCGCTGGCACGGCTGGAGGTTCGCGACACGGCGCTTGCCGGCGAACTGGTTTCCCGCTGCGGCAGGATCGACGACGACGTTCCGGGCCGCCGTGGCGTCGCCGCCATCATCGGCTGGTCGGTGGCCGCGACCGTCTCGATCGTCGCCGTGGTGCTGTTCGGGCTGCCGCTCGCCGCCGACCGGCTGGCGCCGCTGGTGCCGCCTTCGTTCGAGCGGCGCCTCGGCGATGCCGCCGACGCCCAGATCAAGAAGCTGTTCGGCGCCAAGGTCTGCGACAATCCCGCCGGAGAAAAGGCCTTCGTCAAGCTCGTTACTGCGATTCGCGAGTCCGCCGGGCTCGATACGTCGGTTCAGTCGGGCGTGCTGTCGAGTTCGATTCCGAATGCCTTCGCGTTGCCGGGCGGCAAGGTGTACCTGTTCAACGGGCTGCTGGCGAAGGCCGAGAATGCCGACGAGATCGCGGGGGTGCTGGCCCATGAACTCGGCCATCTCAAGCATCGCGACAACATGCGCGGCATGATCCACGACGGCGCGACGTCGTTCCTGGTCGGGCTGCTGTTCGGCGATATCAGCGGCTCCAGCGTGTTGATCTTCGGCTCGCGCACGCTGGTGACGTCGTCTCATTCGCGCGAGGCCGAGCACAATGCCGACAGTTTTGCGATCGAAACCATGCACCGGCTCGGGCGCCCGGCGAAGCCGGCCGGGGAATTGTTGTTCCGGGTCACCGGCAAGGAGCGCGACAAGGGCCTCTCGATCCTCTCCAGCCACCCCCTGACCGAGGACCGGCTGGCGCGGATGACCCGGGAAGACCGGCCGGCGAGCCGGCCGCCGCTGCTGACATCGGAGGAATGGCGCGCGCTGAAATCGATCTGCGATGACAAGATATGACTTCGCCGGAAAGCGCTCCGGGATTACCGCGCCGCGCTTTTTTGCTGACTTGCCGGGGCGACCGGTACCGGCACGGCATTGAGCGGCTTCAGATCCCACACTGCCCGCATCGCTGCGAAGGCATTGGATATCAGCGGCTCATGGCGTCGCGCCGTCAGGCAGGCGAAGCTGAGTTCGCAGGTCAGCGTGAGCTTGTCGGCGATCACGAATTTTCCCTTGCTCGCGGCACGATCGAGTATGCAGTCGCGGGCGAGGCAGAGGCAGATGCCGGATTCGACGAAGTCGATCATGGCGTCTTCCTGATCGGTGAAGGCGACCCGCTTCGGCAGCGTCCCCATCGGCCGGAAGACGTCATCGAGCAGCCGCCGGTGCGCCGAGTGATGCGGCGTCGCCAGCCAGGGCAGGCCGGCGAGGTCAGCCCAGTCCTTCCCCATCACCTTGTCGCGCCATTCGGCCGGGGCGACCACGTGATAGTCGTAACGCACCAGCGGCATGAGCTGGAATTTTCCGTCCTCGATGGTGCGCTCGGACGGCGGCGTGAACGCCGGGGCGCCGGCGGGCGCGGCATCGACGTAATATCCGACGTCGAGATCGCATTTGCCGATCTGCGCCAGCACGTCGTCGCTCATGCCGTAGCGCAGGAAGACCTCGGTGTTCTTCTGCGCGGTGGCGAGGCCGCGCACGAACGGCCCCAGCCGGATCGATTCGGGATCCTGGATGGTGCCGACACGCAGCGTTGCGCGCACCGACTCGCGCAGGGAGTCCGCCATCGACTTGAAATCCGACGTCGCCGAGACCGCCTTGTGCGCCAGCGGCAGCAGGGCGGCTCCGGCTTCCGTCAGGGTGAAGCCGCCGGGCGTCCGGTTGAAAAGCTGCAGCCCGGTGCTTTCCTCGAGCGCCTTCAACTGCAGGCTGACGGCCGGCTGGGTCAGGTGCAGCGAGGCAGCCGCACGGGAAACCGTGCCCTCGCGGGCTACGGTGATGAAACAGCGCAGGGCTTGCGTACGTGGCAGGTCGCTCATGTCAGAAGCTTATAAGGAAACTCCGTCCCATTAGACAGGATTCTCGCTCCGAAGTCACAAGCTTTTGGCGATAAAACTTTGCGTTGTCATCCGGGCGCAACCGGGTTGAGCGGCGCGGCCGCGGCGCGGCCCGTCGGGCATCACTCCGGCAGATTGTTGACCTTCCGTACCCAGGCGCGGACGTCGGTCAGCACGTCCGGCAGCACCACCCGGACTTCCTGGACGGTCATGCCGGCCTTGATCCGGGGATCGTAGAGCAGGTTCAGGAGATACTGGTCGTAGACGTCGAAATAGCCCATCGACACATTATCGTTGAACATCGTCCACGGCACGCTCGAAGTATCGTTGATCGGGCCCAGCGACTGCAGCAATTCCTCGTAGGCGCAATCGAAGAAGACGAAATCGCCGTTGTCGACGGTCAGGATCACGTCGGAATGCTCGATTTCGAATTGCTCGTTCTTGCGGAAGCCGCTCAGGCATTGCGGGTCGAGCGAGGAGCGAATCTCCTTGGCGCGCTCGCTGCCGTAGAATGTCGTGATGGTGCGAAAAAGGTCGCGGTCGCGCACCAGCTTGACCAGTACGTTGGCGTCGTCATTGTCGCCGGTCATCGCGATGTCGAGATGTTTGACCCGCGCGGCAATGTCGGTCACGATTTTTGCGATCTGCGCCTTGCGGTCGGCGCGGGCGCCGTCGGCGAATACGCGCACCGGCACCTCGTATTTGCGGATGCGGTCGACGCGCCCGGCAAGATGATATTCGGCGCCGAAGGCGATCTTCAGAAAACCATCGACGATCTCGCTGTCGGTGAAGGCCTTCTTCTCGGTACGCTGGCGGTGCGCGATCGCAGGAATATCCGCCGCTGCCGCCGAGATTTCGCCGAGCGCAAAGCTGCTCAGGACTACCGTCAGGATGAGCGGGCGGAACAATCGGCGGGACGTGCACATTTCAACGACGCTGCAGCAATCGGACTATGCACGCAATGCTCGATCGCGCATGGCCCGATTACGCTGGCGGGCGCCCGTACACCGGTTCCCGGCGCAAGGCGCCTGTTTCTTGTTTGACGCGTTTTCTTGATGCGAACCGGTTTCCACTTCGCTCGAAAACGCTCTCTAGTTCCTGACGATCACCGTGGTGCCGACGGGCACGCGGCTGTAGAGGTCGGTGACGTCTTCATTGGTCATGCGGAAGCACCCGGACGACACCGCCTGGCCGATCGTCTCGGGTTCGTTGGAGCCGTGAATGCGATACAGCGTCGAGCCGAGATACATCGCGCGCGCGCCGAGCGGATTGTCGACGCCGCCGACCATGTGGCGCGGCAGGTCCGGCCGGCGCCGCAGCATCTGCGCCGGCGGCGTCCAGCTCGGCCATTCCTTCTTCGCGGTGATGCGGTGGGTTCCGCTCCAGCGGAAGCCGTCGCGGCCGACGCCGATGCCGTAGCGAATCGCCTGGCCGTTACCGAGCACCAGATAGAGCCTGCGCTCGGCGGTGTTGATGTAGATTGTCCCGGGTGCGTAGCCGCCGGCAAAGTTGACGGTCTGGCGCGGGACCGGGCTCACCCCGCCGCCGAGGCCGCCATCGCGGAAATTGGGACCGCCGCCCAGAATGTCGCGCAAGTCGAAGCCTTGCGCCTGCGCGTTGCCAGCCCCCGCCAGCACCGTCACCGCCGCAAACAGCAAAGCAAAAGCCCGTATCATTTTCTTCCTCGCGAATAACCACAATATGCAACCAGACAGGCCACAATTGCCGTGATTTCGCAAGCAACGAGCCCGTGACCTGCGCCATTTTCAGGCGCTTCGGTTCAAAAAGGCAACATGCCCCAGGCGATGGCTGCATTGTGCCGGTAATCCTTTGACGAAACGTGCGAAGAATGATTGATCGTCAGCAGCTTGCAGAATGATCGTGAAGGAGAGCGAGAGCATGAACGGCGCGGAAAGTCTGGTGCGGACATTGGTCGCAGGCGGCGTGGACGTCTGCTTCACCAACCCGGGCACCTCGGAGATGCATTTCGTCGCCGCACTGGACCGGGTCGAGGGGATGCGCTGCGTGCTCGGCCTGTTCGAGGGCATCGTGACCGGGGCCGCCGACGGTTACTACCGCATGAAGGGCACGCCGGCCTCGACGCTGCTGCACCTCGGGCCCGGGCTCGCCAATGGCCTTGCCAATCTGCACAACGCCAAGAAGGCCAACTCCGGCATCGTCAACATCGTCGGCCAGCACGCGACCTACCATATCGGCTACAACGCCCCGCTGACGTCGGACATCGAAGGGCTGGCACGTCCGATGTCGGCCTGGGTGCGGACCTCGCCGGATGCGAAGTCGGTCGCTGCCGACGGCGCCGCCGCGATCGCTGCCGCCAAGAGCGCGCCGCCGCAGATCGCGACCCTGATCCTGCCTGCGGATACCGCCTGGAACGAGGCCGACGGCATTGCGCAGGTGCCGGCGGATAGCCAGCGCGCCAGTTATTCCTCGCAGGCCGTGGACAACGCCGCCAAGGTGCTGCGCAACGGCGGCGCATCGACGCTGCTGCTGATGACCGGCAGCGCGCTCACCGAGCACGGGCTGGCGCTCGCCGCCCAGATCGCGGGCAAGACCGGCTGCAAGGTGATGGGCCAGACCTACAATCCGCGGATGGCGCGGGGCAGGGGCCGCTACTCGATCGACCGCATTCCCTACGTGATCGAGCAGGCGCTGCCGATCCTGAAGGACTTCAAGAACATCGTGCTGGTCGAGGCCAACGATCCGGTGGCGTTCTTTGCCTATCCGAACAAGCCGAGCATGCTCAAGCCGCAGGGCTGCGAGGTGCATCGCATGACCTCGGGTGCGGAAAATTCCGTCGCCGCGCTGGAGGCGCTGGCCGGTGCGCTGCACGCCACGCCGGCCGACCGGCAGCCGCAGAAGACGGTGGAAATCGCCAAGCCGACCGGCGCGCTGAACCACGCCTCGATCGCGCAGGCGATCGCGATGGCGATCCCGGAGAACGCCATCGTGGTCGACGAATCCATCACCACCGGCCGCGGCTTCTTTCCGCCGACGGCGGCGGCCGCCCCGCACGACTGGCTGCAGAACATGGGCGGCTCGATCGGGTTCTCGACGCCGGTCGCGACGGGTGCAGCGGTCGCGTGCCCCGACCGCAAGGTGATCTGCATGGTCGGCGACGGCAGCGCGATGTACACGCTGCAATCGCTGTGGACGCAGGCGCGCGAAGGCCTCAACGTCGTCACGATCGTATTCGCAAATAAGATCTATCAGATCCTCCGCGGTGAATTCGACGGCGTCGGCGCCGGCGAGCCGGGACAGCGGGCGCTCGACATGCTCAAGCTCGATCGTCCGGACCTCGACTTCGTCGCGCTCGCCAAGGGCATGGGTGTGCCGGGCCGCTCGGTCGCGACCGCCGACGACTTCAACAAGGCCTTGGCGGAAGCCATCGCCGAACCGGGGCCGCGGCTGATCGAAGTGCAGATGTAAGAGGCGAACTTCACCGCTCGCCTTCGTGGAGAGGGCGTGCTGTCATGCAAGCCGAGTTGGACAAGGTCGTCAGCGCTATTCAGGAGTTTTATGCGCGCGAAACTTTCCTGCTCGACAAGGACGTGGGCGAGCGCGCGCTGACGCACCGCCTGGCGGTGCAGTTGGAAAAGCAGTTCCCGGGCTGGGACATCGATTGCGAATACGACCGGCTCGGCGAACGCACGCTGCGGCTGCCGCACGGGTCGATCGTCTCCACCGACGATCATCTGGCGAAATCGATCTATCCCGATATCGTCGTCCACCGGCGCGCCATTCCCAACAACCTGCTGGCGGTCGAGGTCCGGAAGGCCGCCAACCATCAGCCGCTGGCGCATGACCAGCACAAGCTGCGGGCACTGACCGATCCGCATCTGTGGTTCGCCTACTGGGCCGGCGTGCTGCTGACGCTGGGCAGGAAGCAGGTCACGATGTCGGAAATCTATACCAGCGGCGGCCTGGATGCAGGCCTGTCCGGCTGGTTCGCCGCGCGGCTGAAGGATGCGGGGTTGAGTGCAACGAGCAGCACAAGCCCGTGAACGCCTGCTGCGGCCGGCAGAACGCGCTTCTGACTGTCCTGATGCTGACCGGCCCCGGTGGCGTGACCAAGCCGGCGCTACAGGTGCGGAAGGAGTTCAAATATAGAGCCGGTTGACCGCCGAACCGGCCCCGGGATGGCTTTGGGCCTACTTGCAGTGCCTCCGATTGGACAAACTATCGGCAAACTACGGTCAAAGCGGTAGCGGAACATGTTCCCCGGTAAGTTCTCAGTGCGTAGGGGATGTGGCATGGCGTACAGGATCGTGGCGGAACGCGGAAACGAGACCGTCCGCATGGACCGCAGCAGTTCGCTGATGGCGATCGCCAAGGCGCGGGTCTGGGCCAGCGAAGGCTGGGATGTCACCATCATCGTGCGCGACCAGGAGCCGGAACTGGCTCCGCAGGTTCAGACCAATCGCCGGCTGCTCGCCTGCGCATGACGTATCGACCTTGGCGGCGACAGGCTCGCCAAGGATAGAGCCCCTGCCATTGAGATGGAACCGGCAACCTCCGCCGGCGTTATGGTTGCAGGCAGGGCTTTGAGGAGGGTGCCATGCAGTGGCGCTCAGCAACCACGGATGCCGACATGATGAGCGGCACCGGCGACGACGAAATCGGCTACGCAACCGGATGGACCATCAGCGGCCTGGCGACGCTGGGGACAATACTGGCGGTGTGGGTGTTTGCGATTTAGAGAGCGCAGCCGCAGTTGCCTTCATTCTGGAAAGCGCTCGACGAGACTTCTGCAATGACGTTCGCCGAAGCCGCGAGCCCAGGCTTCCTTCCGGTCGATTTCCGGCTGAAGGGCGTCCAGCGCAGCCGTCTGCCAATGCTTTCTCTCCTCGCCAAACGGTAGCGAGTCTGTCTCGGAAACAATGCCATCAAAGGGCAGTAGGTCGGCGTCGCGCTCATCGAGCCGTGCGGTCGTGACGGTCGCACGGATTTTCCGCGCGCCCTCGATGTATGAGAGCTTTCCAGCCAGCATGTCATGCGCAGCTTTAGCTATCTCGCGGCGGGCCGTCAGAATCTCAGTTTCGTTCCAACTCATCGCGCTACGCACCATTGGTCGCGGCTTTCATAGCGGTGTCGCTGATTTGGGCTGTCGCGGCAGTGTCAATCGGCAGCGCGATTCTTGCTTGCGAGAGCAAGGAAAGCGGGTGCTTGCGCCCCTCAGCAAGGGCACCTTTCAGCGTCGTTCAAAATCCAGGATGAATGGTGGACGCACAAGGGATCGAACCTTGGACCTCTCCCGTGTGAACCACAATCCGTGGACCACAGCCAACCAAATTCAGCCATAGATAAGTTGTAGAAGTTATTGGTATGCAAGGATTTTTGGCCATAGCAGGCCATAGCAGGCCTTGCCATATCTTGTATGCCCCCGCTGTGCCCCTCGAAATTTTCCCTTGGGGCATATAATCTAGGGAAGGTCTGAGACACGGTTCTCCGCGACTCAGATCGCTCCTGCTCGGGGCACATACCGAAAGGAGGAGGGGCCATGGGTAGGACCAACTATCTGACGCTGACCGATTCGGTGATCCGCAACACGACAATGCCAGCGGGCAAGGCGCAGCATTATCTGCACGACGACAAATTGCCCGGACTTGCGCTGCGCATGCGCGCGACCGGCGGGCGGACCTGGGTGTACCTGTTCACCAAGCCGGGCGTGAAGGGCACTCAGCGCAAGACGCTCGGAGCCTGGCCTAGGTTCAACGAGCGGGCGGCGCGCAAGGCGGCCACCATCGCCGCCGGCGAGGTGGTAAAAGGCGTCGATCCGAACGACGCCAAGCGCGAAGTCAAGCGACAGCAGCACGCCGAGTTGCAGCGCACTACTCTGGCGGTCTTGATCGTTGACGACGGCCCCTACCAGACCTCCCTGACCGAGCGCCAAGTTGTGAATTGGAAGCCTGCGATGTCGGCGCTCAGGCGCGGTCTAAAGGATCATGTCGATCTCGCCGTCGGCGAACTGACGCGACGCCAGATCATGGCGGCCGTCGACAAGATTGCCAAGACCGGCAAGCGCGGCGCGGCCAAGGACCTGCGCAAGCACACCAACACCTTTCTCGAATGGTGTGTTGGCGAGGGTTACGTCGCTCACAATGTTCTCGCAGGCTACCGCGAGCCCAAGGAAACCCGGGCGCAGCGGGTCGGGCGCCGCACCAAGGGGCGGGCGCTGACCGATGAGGAGATCATCAAGGTCTGGCAGGCGGCCGGCAAGCTCGGGGCGTTTGGGCTGTTGACGCGCACGTGCCTGCTCGGTGGCCCGCGCCGCAGCGAGCCGACCATGATCGAGTGGCGAAAGCATATCATGGATGATCGCGTCACCTTCGATGCGGCGTGGACCAAGATGGGATTGCACCATGACGTGCCGCGCACCCACCTAGTTGACGAGGTGCTTGCGGCAGCGAAACATTTCCGGCGCGCAACGTCAGACTATGTCTTCCCGTCGCCGAAAACGGGCGGCCAGATGTCGGGCTTTACTAAGATGGTCAATCGTCTGGTCAAGGAAGCGGGTGTCGCCAAGTTCACCATGCACGACTTAAGGCGCAGCCTGCGAACCATCATGTCGCGCTGCGGCTACGATAACGAAATCCAGCGCCTTTGTGTCGGGCAAAAGCCGCGCGGAATCGATCAAGTCTACAATCACGATGAACAGTGGATTATCCGCAAGATGGCGTTCGAAGCGGCTCATGACTACATCGCCGAACTGGTGGGTGCCAAACGGATCGGTAGGGTCGTGCGCCTGCAGCGAACGAATCCGCTCGATCCCATCAAGGCCGAGCTGCTCGGCCGTCTCCGCGAGCATTATGCGGCTGGGGCAGCTTGATGGTTCTTTCGCATCCGGCCAGATAGTCGCGCACCGCATCGACACGATAGAGCGGGCGGCCGTTGACGTAACGCCATCTCAGCGGATGGTTCGGATTGCGCCGCCACTGCTCCAGCGCTCCCGGAGTGCGCCTGATGACCGCGGCCGCCTCTAAGGCCGTCAAGTTAGAACTGGCCGGCAACGTATCGATATCGAATGCTGCGGGCGGCGGCATACCCCGGTTCTTGCGAGGCCGATTCCTGGTGTGCGGCGTCGTCCGATTGCCTGGCTGCCCCACTGTCGCGATCCAAGTCTCTTCGTCCTTGCCGCTCATACAAGCGCCTCAAGCTTAATCGGTCCGAGGCAATAGATCGTAGGCTTCTCCAGCACGAAAGAAAGCTGGGGCTCAGGTATGGCTCCTGGACACCGTGGCGTACAAAAAGGCGAATCACAGCCTTACTTGGTTGACGAGTCAGCAAGGAGCCAGACTTGGCCCTCTCAAGGCTGAAACAGGGGTTCGATTCCCCTAGGGAGCGCCATAAATCTTAATGACTTAGATCCGTTTTGGTAAAGTCGTCGAATATCCGTCGAATAAGCGTCGGCGAACGCTGGCGAACTTATTCTCGCGTTAATCGCCGTTTAAAGTTCGTTGCCTCCGACGCGCTGACTGACCGATCCGCCCGCGCAGTAAGTCGCGCATGCGAGGATGCGCTCTTTGCGATTCGAACGGCAACGAAATCCACGATCATATGCAATTCTTACTCCAAGGTACGTGAACCGAGAATTGCGGCACAAGCTTCCGCATCTTCGGCGGAGCAACCGAGCCCGGCCGGAATTAAGACCGGACTATTCTCGCGGGAGCATTGCGCGGGGACCGCGAGCACCGCACGCGCTCGTTCAGAAATCAGCGACGGGATTCGGTTTTGTCCGGATCCGCGCTTTTTTCACCGGCGCGCGAGGTCATCTCGCCAGGTCTTGCTTGCGGCTCCGCGGCTATTGCTGTCTCAGCAGCGCGTCGGCACCGGCCTGCGCCTGTTTCTCAAGTTCGTTGCGCATGAGTCGGTAGACAAGCGGCAGCACGAGCGGGTTGGCTACTCTGCGCTGGAACAGAGCATCCTGAAGTTCCCTGGACCGCTTTTCGCACTCGGCATCGTCACAACCGTTGGTCCGAACTGCCTCAAGAAACTTCTCTGCATCGCCTTTTAAGGTCTCGTTGGCCGCTGCGGCGTCCGACTGCCTGAACTGCTCGCGGATGGCCCAGAACATCGCCGGCGACACCGTGGCTGCGACGGCGGCGAAATCGATCAGCTTGAGATCCTTCACCACTGCGCCGACGATTAATGCGATGAAGGCGATTCCCGCGCCCCAAATCAGGTAGGTTCCGTATTTCCTCCGCAGCGAGGCGTCGTACTGGAGGTTTATTCGTTGGCAGACCAGGCGAGCCATAGAATGCCTCGCGGCCGGGTCGATCCCCGTATACCATTCCTCGATGCTGGATGGCTTGTCGTTCCAGCGGCGTACGGCAGCGTCGACGACTTCCGCATCTTCGCGCTTGCCGGCGACGAAGGAATTCCATGGCATCTTTAAGAGGCCGCAGTCGAATTCCTCGCTAACCTTCGCCGCGACCTTTAGCAATCGGCGCTGCATTCGATCGACCCACATCACGTCCAATGCGGTCGCGATCAGACCGTACAGCGCCACGTAGGGCCTAGTCTGCGGATACGCAAACGCTAGCACCGCTCCTACGGCCGGGAGCACAACTGTCAACGTCATTTGGAGAATCTGATAGCGCGTCGCGTCTGAATAGATGCGCTGACGGGCCTTGAGGAGCCGTTGGAATACCGGCGAATCCTGCTCTTGCGCAATCGAGTTCATCTGGTGCTCCCGCTCACTCGATGACGACATAGAACGGCTTGCTGACACCGACAAGCACATCGTCGCTCCGACGAACGACGAAGGCCTCGGCCATGTGGATTCCGCGATACGCCAGCGTTTCCCATCGGCCGTTCGACTTGTTCGATACCTCGAATCCGCCGCGTCCCGCTCTCGCGGACATCGCCACGGCTCCGGTGTTCGTGATCCGCCACTCGACATAGTATTCGAGCGGCACGGGCGCGCCGTCGACAAGCGCCGCCCGGAAGTACAGTCCACCCTGCGGTTTCAACAACTGGCCGGCGATGACGGGCCGACCGACTTCCGCATGACTGGCGGAGCGCCACTCCGCGTAGACCGCGATGTCCGCCGGCTGAGGCACGCTACGCCACCGTGGCGTCTGCATATGCGCCGGGCGCGCGAAGCTGGCCGGTAAGATCGATAATCCATAGTCCCGGACCACATCCACGATCCCACCGAGGTGGGCCGCCGTCGAGTCAAGGAAGCGGCTGACGAGGGAAGTGCTGTTGCTTTCGGACACTCCATCCGCCGCGACCTTCACCAGATCGCCCTTGGCGAACTCGGTCCCGAAGACCTTCTGCCAAGCCTTGATGCTCTCCTGCCGCCCCTCGGTGGCGTGAGCGTCGTCGATCCACTTCCGGTACCGGGCGATCACGTTGCGGAAGTTCGTATACTGCTCGTCGGTGCCAAAGAGTGCCGAGAAATCCTCGCTCGGAAGCTTCGGGTTGGTCACCGTAGGCTTCGACGGATACATCCGAAGCCAGTCGTCGAGCCGCCCGATCAGGGTCTTGAGAGTCGTCGGCACGTCGGCGAACTCGTCGGTGCCCTTCTCGAACCACTGGATCTGATTGCCAAGCAGGGTTGTGAGCAGAACGGACGGGCAAGTGAACGTCTCTTTGATGTCGCGCAGGTACTTAACCAGCCGCGTTACCTTGCGGAAGGAGCTGTTGCCCGAATACGCGTTCCTCTCCTTCATCCATTCGGTGTACTCGATGGGCGCCGTCAGTTCGAAGCTGTCTTTCCTGTTGCAGACCTCCATGCTGCCCTCCCAGAGCCGGCCGACGACGCAGGGGGCCAGGTCGATCTTGCGGTCGCCGGCGTAGGTGATCGTGACGCAGTAGTCCCACGTCTTGGTCTTGTCTTCGTAGGTCTTGCTGCCGGAGAACACGCGCCCGAGGCTCTCGACGTATTCGGCGGCGGTCCACCCGTCGACGGGATCTACCATCACCAGAAGGTCGGCATCGAATTCTCCGCCGTCGACAGGGCGGATGATCGTTTCGTGAGCCCATGAACCTTGCTCCGCGAAGGTGCGGACCTTCGGCTTCCAGTCGGACTCGCGGACGAACGTCTTGAGTGCAGGGATGCTGGCTTCCAGGAGATCGATCCTGGTCTTGTTGAGGTTGACGGTTTCCTTCAGAAAGTCGTCGAACATCGCAACGAGTTTCATGACGCGTCAACCTTCCCCGGGTAGTACCGCTTGAAATCGTCGTGTCGGGCGAGAGCGTCGGGACGGTAGGGTGCCGCTCCGGTCGCGCACTGCACGACGGTCCGAAGTTCGAAGCGCTGGGCCACCGTCGGATGGACCTTGGAGGCGGCACCGATGTCGCGGATCTTGATTTGCCAGTTCTGGCGGGCGAGCAGGCTTCGGAGCCACGACCAGTTCGGCAGCGTATCGGCCAACGCGTCGATCGTATCTCGCATGCCGGCGATCTCGCAGTGTTGCACGCCGCCGGCGTCCGGATAGACGTTTAGCGCCTGACCAAAGTCGCCCGTTCCCTCCATCTTCTTCCCGCTGACCACGATGGGGCCCGTGAGTAAGCCGTCCGGAACGGAAATGGCTTCGCGGCACATCCATTCGAGCGCGATGTCGGAGAGCCGCGACTCGGGCTCCGGATAGGAGCCGCCGACGTCGGAGTGATTACCGGCGAACCACCACTGGAGCAGCCGCTCGTGTCCAGGATAATGCGGCGCGCCCTCGTCGCGGCCGCCCCAGCCGACGCGGTCGAAATCCTTCCGCGTCTCGTCGATCGCGTTTGCCGAGCGCGCGAAAGCAACGTGACGGCTCAACAGGCGATCGAAGTTCTCGCCTTTCCACTCGGCCTTGTGTGACCGCGACTCTCCGGCCTTCGGATAATCGACTATCGTCTTGGTCGTCGACTTGTTCTGCCAGTACCAGAACGCACAGAGTGCGCCCGCGATGATGGCGACTTGGGCCATGAAGCCGGTCAGCATGAACCCGGCGCCGAACCACCAAGAGCATACGAACGCAATCAGGACCGCTGGGAGAAATCCGCCGGCGAACGCGGCGCCCGCGACGCCGGCAGCTAAGCCGGCCTGGATGACGAAATAACGCAGGCCACTCGCGCCCAAGGCGGCGACCGTGTCGAAGACGCCGATGAAGTACGGTGCGACGTTGGAATCGTTGCCGTCGCCTGAACCGTACTTGATCTGGAAACGCCGCGCCAATTCGAGACGCTCGTCCTCGAATTCAGAACGAGGGTGTCCAGCACCGTGCTCGAGCACGGTATCGACCGCCTCCCAGGCGATGTCCTTCACGGTTTTACGATAGCGCATCAGCGCGCCGCCGGGAGCCTTCGTCGGCACGCCGCAGAGCATCAGGAGGTTCGCAAGGCTGCGCACCGTGTAGGCGCCGCGGCTGAAGCCGAAGAGGAAGATCCTGTCGCCCGGTTCGTAGTGGTTCACGATGAATTCATAGCAGTCGGCGATGTTGCGCTTGATGCCGGCGCCGGTAACGGACCCGAGCAGCTTTTGGACGAAGCGGACGGGTGCGGTCAGGGCCGTAGCGCCGATGTCGGTGCCCAGGCCCGCGTCGTAAAAGACGACCTGCCGCGAGGGATCGATGCCGGTGTCGGCGTGATCCCGCGAGATCCGGTACATCTTGTAAATGTTGCTGATCCGCTGTTCTGGCCGGGCGCCTCCGTCCTGGCCGGTACCGTCCGAAAAGACGACGATGTTCTTGGGCACAAAAGCCTCCGTCCCCGGACTCGGGCTACCGCTCAAGGTTGCGCCGCCGGGCCTTGGGTTGTATTAGGCCGGAGCAGGTCCAGTGGGCGGGCTTCGGCTACTCTCCGTGTATGCCGGCGGGCCGCGCGATTTCGGACCCGGAATTTATTTTTTCCCGCGGGCGGATTTTTTGTCCGAATCCTTCGCCCGGCCCGGCATGGGGTATTCGAGGCCATGGACGACATGAGCGGATCCCCGAAAGGCAGCACCGCCTCGGTTTCGGAGACGGAGCACCTCGCCCCCGAGGAGGTGCTGGAGAAGCTCGACTCGATGTCCGCGGACGACAAGCGCAGGCTCCGGCTCATCGAGCGGCGCCGGCGGGGCGGAACGGACTTCGGAGAGAACGAGCTATATTCCGAGGCGGTCTGCCAGGCGGTCGTCGGCGAGCGGAGGTGCCCCAAGGACGAATCTTTCGTCGCGTTTCTCGCTCAGTCGATGCGGAGCATAGCTTCGCACCGCCGGGAGGCGCTCGCGCGGACGGAGTCGCTCACCAAGGAGGACGGGCGCGTCGGAGGCGCGCGGCAGGTCGCGTCGGATGGTCTCGATCCGGAGGCGGTCCTGATCGAAAAGCAGTCCGAGGATACGATCAAGGTCATCTACGACGCCCTCGAAGGCGACGAGGAGGCTCAGTTGGCCGTCATCGCCATCGCGGGTCCGAACAAGGGAAAGGCGTTGCGCGATGAGATCGGGGTCGATCAAGCTGGCTACGACTACATCATGAAACGGATCAGGAAGATCTTGGGCAGGAAATTCCCGAACGGGTTTCGATCATGAGCGGCAAGCGCACATATCGCGAAGAGCTTGAAAAGCTAGACGATGCGATCGACGAAAGCATCCTTGCGGCTTCTTCGGAAGAGCTTCGCGAAGAACTCGCCGCGCTGGGCGTCAATTCCGATGCCGTCGTCACCGAGATGGAAGCGGTGACCGAGCGCGCAAAGATCGCGGCCGCGAAGAGAGGTCTCCAACTGGCCAAGCAGGCGGTCGTGGCCTTCAAGGCGAAGTCGACGAACGTATCTGCCGAAGAAAGGAATGCCGTCCGCAAGAAACTCGACGATGTGCGTGCCGGAGACGGAGCTAAGGCTTCCGACATGATGATGGCCGCTCGGAAAGGAAAAGGCCTGTCCGATAGCGACGAACAAGGCATCCTCGACGACCTCGCTCGGCTTGCGCGTCTCGAGTCCGAGGATCCGGAGGACGAATGACCGCGCTGACGCCCGCCGAGCGCATTCTCAAAAGCCTTGGAATCGAAGCTCCGGGCGAGATCGACCTGGAGGCCATCGCATGGACGCGCGGGGCGGTCGTCGACTATCGCCCGCTCGATCGCTGCGAGGCGACTATAGTCGGATCGAGGCGGAAGGCGGTGATCGCCGTCAACAGCCGGAGTCCTCCAGACCGCCGCAGATTCTCGCTCGCCCACGAACTGGGGCATTGGCACCATCACAAGGGTAGGATGCTATTCTGTGGGGGGCGGGACGTCTGCAATTTCGGCAACAGTCCCCTCGACCCCGAGCGGCAGGCTGATGCGTTCGCGTCGGATCTCATCTTACCGAATTATCTGCTTGCCCCCCGGTTGCGTAAAATCAAGCGACCGACGCTGGCCGCCGCGCGGGAAGTCGCTGAGGAGTATTCAGCCAGCCTGACGGCGACTCTCTTCAAAATGACGGTATTAAACCGCTTCCCCATGATCATTGCCTGCTACGGAAGAGCCAAGCGGAGATGGTTCGAGCGAGCTCCGATGATCCAACCCTGGTGGTTTCCTGTTGAAGCTCTCGATCGCGCGACTTTCGCCGGAGCGATGCTATTCGAAGACGCCGCCGAACAGAGCTTTCCAAGGAAGATGCCGGCGGATGCGTGGTTTGGATTCAAGGGTTGCGACCGCTTCGAAGTTGAGGAGCAGTCGTTCCGGCTTCCCGAGGACGAGATTCTGACGATTCTAAAGCTCCCCGACGAGGCGGTGGCCTGACCTCGGAGCGCTAGGAACTTTAGATCATTGGATGAGCGAGGTCCGACGATGCCGCTGACTGTGGAAGATACCTTCGATCAGTTTCTCCCAAAATTGAGCACTTCACGGCAGGAAACGCAGAGCGCCGCTTCGCACCGAGCATCTGTCGAGGCTCGGTTGAAATCGGATTTTGGACTTGTGACGATGTTTCGCACAGGGTCATTCGGTGCCGCCACCAATGTGCGCGGCCACAGCGATGTCGACTATTTTGCCGTCATTCCGAGGGCGAATCTCAAACAGGATTCTGGCCAAACGCTTGCATCCGTTGCTGAGTCGATGCGCGCCCGCTTCCCTTCGACGGCAAACATCCGAGTAAACGGTCCTGGAGTGCAGATACCGTTTGGTGACGAAGGCGCAGAACGCGTCGAAATCATTCCTGTCGACGAAACGGGCAAGACGATGCTCGGATTTCGCCAGTTCGACATGCCGGATGGATTGGGAGGTTGGAAATTTAGCGCGCCCGAGTCCCATAAAGCTTGGGTGGACAGCTTGGATACTAAGTTGAACGGAAAGCTCAAGCCGCTGATCCGGCTGCTCAAGGCCTGGAAATTCTATCGCAATGCTCCGATCCGCTCGTTTTATCTTGAGATGCGGGCAGCGGCACTCATGAGAAAAGAAAACGTCATTCTGTATGATATCGATCTGAAGAATATTCTCGCAGCGCTTTGGTCCGACCAACTCGCCGACGTACCCGATCCGCGATTCCCAGACGATAGCTTCGTGCTGACCGCCTGCTCGAGTGAGACCTCACGAGTTGATGCACTAAGCAAGCTGAGCAATGCCGCTCTTTGGTCTGGGCAAGCTATGAACGAGAAGAACGCGAGCAGGCCGGGCGCTGCAATCGCGAAGTGGAACTTGGTATTTTCGGACCAATTCCCGAAGTATGGCTTGCTATGAAGTCTCCGCGAACTGCAGCAAAAGTGAACCCGTATGATGTCGCTCGGGGACTCATCGAAGACGTCGCCGCCCACCGGATCGAACACGACGTCAGCGCCGCGACCGCCGGTGATTTCCAGTTCGCGATCCCGAAATCCGCCTTGGCGGTGATCGATGGCATGATCGGCGCCGTACCGTTTCACCGCTTCGATCCTCCGTTCGCCTCCAGCGGTCGCGATGAACCCTCATGTTGTCCAGCAGATAAGCCGCATCTTACCTGGCTTGAGGGCGTGCCTCATGGTGACGACCAAGCGATCGGAAATCCTTGCAACCACTGCACCGTCGCGGCGAAGTCGAGCTACATGCGGCCGGGACGATGCCGAAGGGACCTGCGTCGATCTCGGCATTGCTACTCCCGCCTGAAGGGCGGCGGATGCAGGCGCCTTAGGCGCCGTTGATCCGCTTCTCGAGCTGGGCGATCCGGTCCAGGATGGCGTCAAAGGTTGGCGGCGGGTCGTCGAACATCATCGGCGCCATCTTGCGGTAGTCGCCACGTAGATCCGCAACGCGATCCGGGTGGGGTGAAAGCCGGAGAGTGCCAAAGCGGGCGGTATCGTAGCTCGCCCAAGCCGCGCGGAAGTAGACCGACTTGTGGTCGGCGACCTGCTTCAGCAGATTGCCGTCCTTAATCGCTTCCTTGCCGTCGTCCGTGTCCGCCAGCGTCGCGAGGTCGTAGTAGTGCCGCGAGAAATACGGCGGTGTCGGCGACTGCGGTTCCCGATGATGCTCGGCATGAAGCGCCGTCGCCTTCTCCCAGAAAGTGCGCCGCAGCGCCAGGACGTCGACGGAGCATGCGGGGTCGGCGAAGAGGTCGGGAAACTCCTGCGCGGCATACGATTCGATTTGCCTCCTTTCGGTGGGCCAGGGATCGCCACGCGCTCCGAACTCCAGCTTTACCCTGCGGCTCATATACGCGAAACCGGCGTAATCCCCGGCGGATAGGCTGGATGGGTACTCAAAGATCAGGTTCTGGGGATGGCCGGGCTCGATCGTCAGGCTCCATCCGGCCCGATCCGCCGGACCCAGCTCGCCGGCGATGGCCGCGGTCAAGTTTGGCAACACGACGTCTGCAATGTGCTTCTCGACGTCTGCAACCAGATCCTCGATCAGCCGGTCGGCCTTCTTTCTTGAAGGGGCCTCTTCCGGATTTCGTTCGCCCTCATAACCGAGGTCCGCCCGATCAAACGACAGGTCGATGTCTTCCGAGAACCGGCGGATCGCGGCGTAGGCTTTCGAGAGCGAGGTTCCGCCTTTGAACACGAGACCGGGCGAACCTTCGCCCTGGATGCCGAAGAGACGCTTCAGCGTCCAGCAGACCCAGAAGTCCTTTTCGATGATCGCGTTGGCCAGGCCGCGGGCCGCGCCCGCTTCGTTGAAAAGGGCGGCGCGGTCCGCAGCCGGCGTCTTGGCAATCGTGTCCACGGTTCAGGCGGCCGTCCGCTGCACGATCTGGTCGAGTGCGGACCGCATCCAGGAGGGGGCCTGCTTGATGCCGCTTGCCAGCGCGCGCCGATCGGAATCCTTCAGGCGCGCGGCGGCGGCGGCGACCACGGCCGCGGTCGAGTCGGGGCCGAGGTGGCGCAATGCCTGGACGACGTTGCCGGCCATGCTGCCCGGCGCAATCAGATGCTTGGGCGAGGCGTGGCGGATGTCAACGGTCCGCTTGCCGAGCACGACCCGGCGCGACGGTCCATCGGTCAAATACACGCTCCGTGCCGGCACCTGGGTGGACAGCCCGAGGGCGTTGGCCGCCTGCGCTCCCGTCATCTGCAGGTGCGAGCCGGTCTCGCGCGCGAAAGCTTTCGCGACCGCATCGGGCGCCGGCGCCAAGTCGCCCAGCTGCGCGTGCACGCGCGGATAGTCGTAGAGGCCATGGGCGATACGGCGAAGACGCTTGTCCTTGCAGAGCCGCGACAGGGCCTGGTCCACGGCGGGGCGGCTGCCGAACCTGATGAAATCCGAGGGCGTGAAGACGCCGCCCGGGCCTCGAGCTCGAACATACCGCAGGATTTTATCCGCAACCGAAATCATGGAGATCGCTCCTCTTGTCAGAAAATAGGGTATGTTTTTCTGACATGCAAGGATTTCCGTACACGTACATACGTCAGTATTTTCAATCAGGTAAATAACGTATTTCCGTACAGGAGGTTGCGATCGCAAGAAAAGATCGCGAGGGCCCCTTGACGAATGGTTATGTAAGATTATCTTACCATGCGTTAGATCGGAGAGCCCATGGAACCCAAAGAGCTTCTGAAAACCTTGATCGCCATCATCGGACAGATACAGACCGACAGCGAGCTTGAATGCCCGCCGCTCACCGGCGCGACCAAGCCCGTTGGCGCCGTTCCGGAATTCGACAGCAAGGTGTGGCCGGTCGCGACCACGATCCTGGCAACGGAGATCAACGTCCCGATCCCCGACGACGTCAACATCTTCATCGATGAGACGACCAAGGAGCCGCGCTCGCTCGACGAGATCGCGGTCTTCGTGTGCGAGCTGCAGAAGAAGCAAGGCGAGAAGCAAGCCGCGGCATGACGGATCAGGAATCAGTCAAGCGCAACCAGATCGCCGAACGTCTCAAGGAGGCCCGACGGCTCGCCGGCCTTTCGCAGGGACATGTCGCCCGCATCCTGGGACTGCATCGACCGTCGGTATCGGAGATCGAAGCCGGCAACCGGAGGGTCTCCGCCGAAGAACTCGCGAAGCTGGCCTCCCTCTATGACGTGAGCGTGGCCTGGTTGCTCCGCGAAGTGCCCGATGCGGTCGAGGCCGAGGATCCCCGCCTCGAACTCGCCGCGCGCGAGCTTTCCAAACTCAAGCCCGAAGACCTTCAGCGGCTGCTCAAGCTGCTGGCCGTGATGCGCGATGAAAAAGACGAGGGAAGCGACGGCTGATGCAGATGCAGCGGACGGATAAACCGGGCTTCGACCGGACCTCACTGGCCTCGCGCGCGCTCAAGGCCGCGGTCGCGACGCGCGCCAAGGCGGAAGCCGACCAGTCCCAGCCGATCTGCGTCTACGGGACCTGCGAGAAGCTCGGCGTGAGCGTCCGCTTCAACAACATCAACATGGAAGGCATGTACCAGCGCGGCGCCCAGCCGCGCATCCATCTGTCGGCCCGAAGGCCGCTTCCGCGACGCGCCTTCAATTGCGCGCACGAACTTGGCCACCACGTCTTCGGCCACGGTAGTTCGATAGACGAGCTCCGCGAGGACGCCAAGGAGAACCCTTGGAACGATCCGAAGGAATTTCTCGCGGACACCTTCGCGGGCTTCCTGATGATGCCGACCATTGGTCTGCGACGTGCCTTCCGTGCGCGCGGCTGGACCGCCGCGGCGGCGAGCCCGGAGCAGATGTTCGCGGTCGCATGCGAGTTCGGCGTGGGATACGAGACGCTGCTTACGCACCTCTCGCTCGGAGTGAAGATCATTCCCTATGCGCGCGCCAAGATCCTGAAGCGGACAGGACCGCGCGCGATCCGCGCCGGACTGCTCGGCAGGCTGGTTCCCGAGCCGCTGATCGTCGCGGACCGTCAATGCGTCTCGACCACGATCGACGCCGAAGTCGGCACTCTCGTGTTGATGCCGGGCGGCACCGAAGCGGAAAACTCCGCGCTCGTCCGCGAAGGCGACGTCGAAGCCGGCCGCGTCTTCCGGGCCGTTCGTCCCGGCATCGTGCGGGCCGCGGCCGGGGATTGGGCGTCGTTCGTGCGCATCGCGCCCAAAGAATACGTAGGGTTAGCTCGATTCCGACATTTGGAGGAAGATCCCGATGAGTAGGTCCAAATCGCACGCCGACGAACCGACGGTCATCAGCGACACCAATCTGTCGAGGGCATGGTCGCGGCTATTCCTGCATATCTACGACGGGCGGCGGACCGAGGTTTCGCCTTTGACGCTCAGTCTCTCCGGATTCGATGCGAACGGCGGTATCCCCGAGATCATCGAGGTTCGCTCGGAGCTCGATCGGGTCCTTAAGCGGGAGGGGAAGATCTCGGTCGATGACGTGGCCTTCACGATCTTCCCTCAGAGGTACTGGAAGATGGCCAAGGGAGACCGAAAGCGGCTCTTCGCGCTCTATGCCATGGCGTTTCCGAAATTCGTCGCGATGAATCGGACACTCAACAACCGCGGTCTCTACTTCGAGCGCATGACGCAGTTCAATGAGGCAACGCCAGCAGGAGGCAATCAGCTTGAATACATTCTTTCCAACTGGAAGGAGGGCGTGCGCGACACCATGCTGCAGGTCTCGATTTTCGATCCTGCGCGCGATCACGTGAGGCAGGCGCGATTGGTCTTCCCTTGCCTGCAGCACGTCTCATTCGTGCCCACCAAGGAAGGTTTGGTTGCAAACGCCTTCTACGCCACCCAGTACGTTTTCGACAAAGCTTACGGCAACTATCTGGGACTGGCGCAACTCGGTGCCTTTATGGCCTCTGAGATGGAGCTTCCGTTCGTCAGGCTTAACGTAACGGTCGGGGTGGCCAAGTTGGATGGAGTCGGGAAGAGGGACCCCTCGTTGGAGCCGATGATCGCCGCCTTGCGCGCCGCCGTCGCGCCGTCGATCGTTCCGGGAATCGGCGAGCCGGTCGGGCTCGCAGGAGGAGTTTCGGTTTGAAGGAGTCTACGCGTAACCGGTCGGCTAGGACGCGCGGCGCAAGGAAAAGGGCGGAAGCGGGTAGGGCGTCGGACGATCGGCCCGCGTCGCCGATCGTCTTGAGCCATCTTGCACCGGCGATGATATCGGAGGTCTACGAAAGCTATTGGCGTTTCGCGGCCGAGCGGCAGGCGGTCTTCTTCCGCAGGGCGCGCGCCGAGGCGCCGCCTTGGACGCGCGACGCAGTGATCGGGACCTACAAGTTCACCAACGCGTACCGCGCATCCGATCGTGTCAGTCAGTACCTGATAAGGCGGGTGATATACCGCGAGGACCTGCCGAAGGGCCACGCCGAGGTGTTCTTCAGGATCCTGCTGTTCAAACTGTTCAACAAGATCGAGACCTGGGAGATGCTCGAACGCGCATTGGGACAGATCACCTTCGAGGGCTATCGCTTCGAACGGTTCAACGCCGTGCTCGAACGCGCGAAGGCCGCGGGCAGGCAGATCTACTCGGCGGCCTACATCATGCCGCCGGGCGCGGCGGCCTACGGGCGTCCGGCCAAGCACCAGAACAACCTGTTGATGCTCGAGCGGATGATGGCCGATCGCCTTCCGGACCGTCTAGCACAGGCCAACTCGATGCAGGACGGTTTCGAGAAGCTGCGTTCCTACCCGACGATCGGAGACTTCCTCGCCTACCAGTTCATCATCGACATCAACTACAGCGAGATCACGGACTTCAGCGAGATGGACTTCGTCGTTCCGGGACCGGGGGCACGGGACGGCTTGCGCAAATGTTTTCGCGACCCGGGCGGACTGAACGAGCCCGAACTGATCCGCCTGATGGCGGACATTCAGGAGCGGGAATTCGACCGCTACGGTCTCGAGTTCGAAAGCCTGTGGGGACGCCGTCTCCAACTGATCGATTGCCAGAACCTGTTCTGCGAGGTCGACAAGTATGCCCGCGTGGTCCACCCGAACGTGTCGGGCAAGACCGGGCGGACCCGCATCAAGCAGAAATTCCAGGCGAATTTGACGCCCGTCAAACCATTCTACCCGCCGAAATGGAAACTGAACCTGAAGATCGAATCGGGCGCGCCGCCGTTCGCGCGACCGGCCGCGACAGGAGCATAGGATGGACTTCAAGACCTACCAGCGCGAGGCTTTGGGCACGGATCGCGTGCCGGCGAAGGAACCGGACGACATGGCGTCGCTCATCGTGCCGATGCTGGGTCTCGCCGGAGAGACGGGACAGTTGCTAAGCGAATACAAGAAGCATCTGCGGGACGGCGAGGCGCATCGGCTCTTCAAGGAGCGTGTGTCCGAGGAGCTGGGCGACCTGATGTGGTACGTTGCGAACGTCGCCAGCAAGTTCGGTCTCGACCTCGACGAGGTCGCCGCTGCCAATCTCCACAAGACGCGTGGTCGCTTCCTTTCCGGCGGTGCGACGTCGGACAGCTTCGACGCGGGTCTTCCCGAAAACGAGCGCCTGCCGCGCAGGTTCGAGGTCGAACTGGTCGACTGCGACGGGGGCCTCCACCGGCGCGTGCGCGTCGTCATCGACGGCGAGCCGTTCGGCAGCGAGCTCACCGACAACGCCTACGATCCCGACGGCTATCGCTTTCACGACGTCTTCCATTTCGCCTACGCCGCGGTTCTCGGCTGGTCGCCGGTCACGCGGTCGCTGATCCGGCGGAAGCGGAAGAGCAGGCCGCTGCTTGACGAAGTCGAGGACGGCGGCCGCGCCGCTGTGATCGAGGAGGGCGTCGCCGCTCTCGCGTTCGACTACGCTCGCCGACATCGGATGCTCGACGGCGTGGGCCGCCTGGATTTCCAGCTTCTGCGCACGATCAAGGACATGACGTCGCACCTGGAGGTGAAGCTCCGGACGACGGGCGAGTGGGAGCAGGCCATCCTTCAGGGCTTCGAGGTCTGGCGCGCGGTGCATGCCGCTGGCGGCGGTCGCATCTCCGTCGACCTCGATGCGCATCGCCTGGACTATCTGGGTCCTTCGCTCGGGTGCGCGGACTGAGCCGGAACGCCTAGCGCGATCGCGCTGGCGATGGCCATGCCGCCGGCGTGACTGATGCTCAGTTTCCAATCGACGACGCCCATCGCGCTGGCGGCCAGGGCCGCGCCGCCGGTCAGGGTGACCTCGGGAGGGCGTCCCGAATTCCGCCGGACCACGACGTCCTTGAAGGAGATGCCGGCGCCATATCCGGTGCCGAGAGCCTTGAGCACGGCCTCCTTGGCGGCGAACCTGCCGGCGAGACGCTCGACCCTGTCCGATCCCTCGCCGATCTCGGCAATCTCTTCGGCATTGAAGCAGCGAGAGACGAGGGGATCCCGCGGATCTTCGATCCAGCGACGGATCGATTCGACGTCCACGAGATCGACCCCATGTCCCAGCACAACCATGCGCGCGATCCTATCGGGGTCGGGCGTCTCGGACAATCCGGGGTTGTGTGCTAATCGTCGTCCCGGACTGGCTAGCGGAGGACGACCATGGACGGAGCAGGACCCTTCTGGAGTGGCGAGACGCTGGGCGAGCGGTTGCCGGATCTGATCGAGCCGTTCTCCGCCGATAGGATCGACTGCGCCGCGTACACGCTGGCGGTCGGGCCGGAGGTCTACGTGTCGCCCAGCGATCAGTCGGTCGATCCGGCGCAGGTGACCGTCCGCAGGCTCTCCAATGAGGAGGCGTTCACCATCCCTCCGGGACAATTCGCGTTTCTTCTCTCCGAGGAGGTCGTTTCCGTGCCGGCGAACGCGATTGCGTTCATCTCGATCCGCGCCAGGATAAAGTTCAGGGGGCTGGTGAACGTATCGGGCTTCCACGTCGATCCTGGCTATCGCGGCCAGCTGACCTTCGCCGTGTTCAACGCGGGGCCGGTGCCGATCCATCTGAGGCGGGGTCAGCCCATCTTCCTGATCTGGTTCGCACGTCTCGACCGCGAGACGAAGCTCGGGAAGGACGGACCGGTCCACAGGGGCATCGACATCGACGTCGTGACGTCGATCGCGGGCGAGCTCCAATCGTTCGCGGGCCTTTCGAAGAAGATCAAGGATCAGGAGAAGTCGCTCGGCGACCGGATCCACGCGATCGAGCGCGAGCAGAACTACTACCGCGGGATCGCCGCCCTCGTACTCGCCGTCGTCATCGCGTTGAGCGTGAACTGGCTCAAGGATTCGCTAGCGACGAAATCGCAGCAACCGACCGTTCAAACTCAGGAACGGCTGAAGTGACGACCGTCCCCGCGGCGATCCGGAGATTTTCCGTTTAACACGACGACAGGATCCGGCTGTTTCTCCTCGCGCCGCGGCTATCTTATAAATCACACGAATGTGCCGCGACGTCTCCGGGGGTACGGTGGATGCGGCGCAGCGCAGGAGGAGGCATCCATAAGCGAACGAACGACGTCCAGACGGGCATCGGGGTCCGAGTGGATTCCGGGAGGCGGGTCTCTCCGACACGGGCCGTGCTGAATTGGTGCACGCGGCCAGGAATGTACCGGACGGAAGGGCGCCGGATGGTTTCGGTATTAAGGTCGACGATCGTTACCTTAAGCTGAATCCGGATCCGCTCGCCCCGCCAAGCGCATTGGAGGGCTGGTAGAACTTCGTATCCTTACGCAACGGCGGTTCGGAACTGTCTAACCCGTCTTGTCAGCGTTGGGACCGGTCAGCTGTGGGGCCTCCTGTTCAGTCAATTCAACCGGCGACTCGCCAAAATCGGTCTCAGTAGACGATGGATCCGGTGCTGCCGTGCAAGTCTCGTCCGACATGAGCGCAAGGAGCGATGATGCGTCGGCTGGACTTACTGGAAACTTAGGCTCGGGATTGAGAACAGCAAACGCCGGCGTGCCCAACACCCCGTTACGCAAAATGACTGCTCCGAACGCAGTCACATAAGTTGCGGTCACATGCGACCCGCCATACCGACCATACAGGGCCAATGACAGGATGCCTGCTCGTCGCTGGACATGGGGAAGCATGAGATCGGCAGCCGCAATCCCGTGATCCTGGATCGCAATGAAGCCCGGACGCTGGCCAGACAACTGGCTCGCGGCTTTGCGCATCGCTTCGAGCAATGGTTTAGAGGAGTCGTCCTCGCGCTTGCTGCGCATGACAACAAGGCACCCGCCTTCCGCGGTAAGGCCACCCGAGATGTGCGTGTTCGGTCCGAATGCTGTACCGCAAGCCTTGTACAGCGCCCCGGGGCCTGACATCGATTGATCCGGCAACACGGCATCAAAGTTCAGGCGTTCTAGAACGAAGCCATCTCCAGCAAATGATGCTCGCGCACCGTCCGCTAGAATTGACCGGACTGCCGTCAGGAGACCAGCTTGGTCCGAAGTGTTCGGCGACAGACGCGTGTCGAGCGTAATGAGCAAGACTTCGCGCCGGCAAAAGGCGCGTTGAACTTCAAGTGCTGGCAGAATCGCTTCCATGAAGCGGTAGAAGTCTTTCCGGTGGATCTGTCGACCAGCATCGGCCGACTGGCTTTTGCATTCAACCTCACCGGCAAAAGTATCCTTGCTGAATAGGAGGTCGAACTGGGCCGTTCCCTCCATGTCGGCAAAACTAACGTCGAACCCAGCATCCATCAGCCTTTGGGCGAGATCGAGCTCGAGGAACAGAGACGCGTAACCTGTCTCTGCCTTGAGGCAATCGCGCAACCGGCCTTCCAGGTTCTTTTGGCCGACGCGCGATAGCCGCGCGTGTACTTCGACCGTCGTTGCTGCGAACCTTAGAGCTGCGACGATCAGTTCATCGATCAGTTCTGGCCGCAAAACGCCTTCCTTCGATAAGACTTCATGCTGAAAGCCGATCGCCATTTCAAGCCAGTGATAGTCGCTGCTGATCTTCCAGCGGAATGGCGATTTATGCTGTTCCGCGTCGAGATGGTCCAAGCGTTTGAACCAAAGGCTTTCGCCGACGAGGCCGACGAAGCGCGGAAGATACTGTCCCAGGGCGATCAAGTCGGAGGGCATGATGACTTTCATAATAGTCTTGTCCCGCTGCTCGACGGATGCATAGAAGGTGTCCATGTCGATGTGATTGATCTTGCGTTGGCGGCCCGGGGAAGCTGCCTGGTCGTCATCGTCCCCCGGCGGTCACGTCGCTAGCCCGTACGGATCTTCCTTAACGCCGCGGGCGATGATGCGGAGCGAACCATCCGGCAGCGGGCGCTGCAGCATGAGTGCCTCGTCGCTGGTTGCGGTCATCCAGATCTCGACTTCATCCGGCGTGGTCAGGATCACGGGCATCGCCTTGGGGTGGATGGCGCCAACCTCGGCATTGGGCTCTGTCGTGAGGAACGCGAAGATGTCATTGGTGGTTTCGCCTTCTTTGACCTTCCTGACCGAAGTCCAGTTGGTCCAGATGCCGGCGAAGCAGGCGAGGGGGCGGGACTCGTCGAGGGCGAACCAGATGTCGCCGCCTTCGGCCTTGTTGAATTCGCTGAAGGAGTTGAACGGCACCACGCAGCGGTTCTCAGCTCCCAGCCATCTTGTCCAGTGTTTGCTCTTCACGTTGCGGATGTTGGTGGTCCCGCCATCCGGCTCCATCCGAAGCAACTGCTTGAAGTCGACCGGCTTACCTTTGGCTTCAAGTTTCGCCGCCCGCTTCTTGGTCGCCTGCATCAGGGCCTGTTGGGACGATGGCATTCCCCAGCGTGCGGTAGCAAGCTCGCGGCCATTTGCGCCGTTGCGCACGATCGGCGCCTTGTAGTCCGGAAAGACGCCCGGCATCGGCGCGAGATTGCCGACATAGCGGTTGATCACGCGAAACAGCGCACTGATGGCCGCCTGATTGGTGGTGATCGAGTAGAGATTGCACATATTCAGGCTTCGGTTCGAGGATGGCGCGGCTGCGATGCAAGCTGGAGCAAGGTCGCCGACGGGCGCCGGCCTACCTTGGCGCACTTCTGGCAGCGCAGCCGGCTGGCGAGATCGTGCACGAACGTGGTCGGAGGATGCTTCATCGCCGCGAGATCGACATCGCTTGGCGTCTTGCAGCGCGCGCATTGGATTTCCAGCCACGGGAAGCCGCCATTGATGGCCTGGTCGATGGTCGGCGACGGGTCGATCGGTTCGCCGTCAGACCACATGCGCTCGTTCCAGCTTTCGCAGAGAAGCTTGTCGGCCTGCTGGATCAGCGCGTCGCCCTTGGTCCGCATCTCGGCCGACTGCGTGGCCAGAATATTGGCCATGGCGCGCGACTTACCGAGCGCCTTCGAGAGAGCTTTGCGATCGCCGCCCGACAGGGGCGTGGGGTGATATTTCGGGGCCATCCGGATATCCAAGCGCAGAGAGATCGGATCGGCAATCTGGAACGGGTCAAGGCGCGTCGAACGCCGGCCAACACCCGTCTTCCTCGTGTCTCCCGGTTCGTTGCTCGCAGGTGTCGTCCAGCAGCCGCTGGGCGACATCCTTCCAGACCGCGTCCCGGCCGTAGAGCCGGACCGCATCGGCGGTCTGGATTTCCACCGTTCGGTCGCAGCGGCGGCAGTTGACGCGTAGCACGTGGCGCTGAATTTCCGAGAGGCGCCTCTGGCGTAATTGGGTGCTCGTCGTGGCGGCGCGGGGATCCCCAAGCACAGAATCCCAATATTCGGGCGGAAGCGGTTCTTCGGGAGCCGAATCTGGCCGTATCTGCTTTCGGACCGCCCCGGCAGCCAGCTTTTCCATCTGTTTTGGGGTCGGCATGCGCCAGCTCACGGGTCGATCGGTCATGTCCGAATTAGAACATAACAAGAACAAATGTCGAGTCCGCGGAAGCAGGAATCTGGGCGGGCCGGTTAATAATTCGCGCTGAGGCGGACCTGGGTGTCGGAACCAGGCTGGTTGGTTCGTCTTGAATCCGGCATCAGTATTGGAGTTCCCCATTATGGCCCCGCGCGCCAACTGGAAAGGCTTCCTGCGTCTTTCCCTCGTCACTTGTCCGGTAGCGCTCTATCCGGCCACCTCGGAATCCGAAAAAGTCACCTTCAACCAGCTCAACCGGAAGACCGGCCACCGCATCAAGTACGCCAAAGTGGACGCCGATACCGGCGAAGAGGTCGCCAATGAGGACATCGTCAAGGGCTACAAGGTGGACACCGACACCTTTATTGAGGTGACGAAGGAAGAGCTCGAAAACGTCGCGCTGGAATCGACGCGAACCATCGAGATTGATGAGTTTGTCGACCGCAGTGAAATCGACCCGCGATATCTGATCCGTCCCTACTATTTGTGTCCGGACGGCAAGATCGGGCACGACGCCTTCGCAGTGATCCGCGAAACCATCCGCGAAATGAATAAGGTCGCCATCGGGCGCGTCGTTCTGACGAACCGCGAGCATATCGTTGCGCTTGAGCCTCTGGACAAGGGGCTGATGGGAACGCTGCTGCGCTATCCCTACGAGGTGCGTGCCGCGGAGGAATATTTTAGCGATATCCAGGACGTCAAAGTGACCAAAGACATGCTCGATCTCGCCAGGCACATCGTCAACCAGAAGGCGGGTCACTTCGAGCCGGACAAGTTCGAAGACCAATACGAAACGGCCCTCATCGATCTCATCAACCAGAAGCGTGCCGGCAAACCCATCGCCGCGAAAGCGCGACCTCAGGGTGAGAACGTGGTGGATCTGATGGATGCGCTGCGCAAGAGCATTGGCGGTGAAAAGGTAGCGGCAAAGGGCTCCAAGCCGGTCAAGAAGCCGCGCAGAGTCGCAAGTGGTCAGAAGGAAATGCTCATGCCAATTGCCGGAAAGAAGCCGGCGAAGGAAGCTGCGGCAAAGAAGCCGGCAGCAAAACCGCAACGTAGATCGGCGTGACGGCAGCGCCCAAACTAAGTTGCTCGATGCGCGCTCTGTTTTAGATCTGACGAATCCGGGAACGACTCGCGTCGCGCGAAGCTGATCAGGCATCCCGAAACTGCAATAGTGCGCGTGCGGCTGCGCCGCACCGGGCTCTCGTGTTGGGGTGGACGGCCCCCTTCCGCCACACTGCGTGGCAAGATGAGGTCGTCGCTGACCTCAACGAAGGAGCCGCCCGTGGAAACGATTGTTCGCATCGGTTTGGATACGTCAAAGAGTGTTTTTCAGTTGCATGGCGTTGATTGCACCGAGCAGCCGGTTTTACGGCGTAAGTTGAGGCGCGGGCAGGTTTTGGAGTTCTTCCGTCGCTTGCCGCCTGCGCTTGTCGCGCTGGAGGCTTGCGGGGCATCGCACTATTGGGCGCGGGAGCTTCAATCGCTTGGGCACCAGGTCGTGATGATTCCGCCGCAATATGTCAAACCGTATGTTCAGCGCGGAAAATCGGACGCTGCAGACGCCGAAGCGATTTGCGAAGCGGCAAGCCGGCCAAAATTGCGCAAGAACTTTGTGCCTATCAAAAGCCCCGAGCAGCAGGGCGCACAGATGCTCGCGCGTGTGCGCAACCAGTTCATCGGCAGGCGGACCCAGCTCGCCAATTCGATCCGTGGCTACGCCGCGGAATTCGGCTTTACTGCGCCCAAGGGGCTTTCCCGGCTACAGCAATTGCTGATCGACATTCGGGATGACACGACAGTCCCCAACTTGGCGAAGGAGCTGGTGGAAGCTTTGGCAATAGAGCTGGCGCGCGTCCACGACCAGATCGCCAAGCTCGACAAAAAGCTCATGCAACTCCACCGTGGTAACGAGATGAGCCGGCGACTGGCGGCTATTCCGGGTGTTGGTCCGATCGGCGCGACGCTGCTGTCAATCAAGGTCGTGGATGCACGCGGGTTCAAGTCGGCAAGAAACTTCGCTGCCTGGCTTGGCCTGACGCCAAAGAATCACTCGACGGCTGGAAAGAACCGCCTCGGCGTGATTACGCGCGCCGGCGACGGAATGCTGCGAACCGTCTTGGTGGCAGGCGCGACAGCTGTGATCGCAGATATGCGCCGACGGGAAGGTCGCTCCTGGCCCTGGCTCAAAGATATCATCGCACGCAAGCCGCCGAAGCTGGTGGCCATAGCGTTGGCAAATAAGCTGGCGCGGATCGCCTGGAAACTGATGGTCAGCGGCGAGCGGTACCGACCTGCAAGCAGCGTCGTGCCGATGCCGACATAGCCTTGAACGAAATGCAGAGCTTGGCGCCAGACCGGCAGGTTTGACGCTGGGGGCGGAACTTGCAGGACAGGAAGAGGTGGTACGTTCGGCGCAAGCCGGTCAGTGAAATGCTCCGCTCGGTTTACCGGCAGAAAATGCCGCTCTCGTGTTTGGATCTCACTGTCCGCGAAGCCCATCTTGGCCGGTGGTCGCAAGACCCGAAAACAGGCCGGACATATGAGCGCAAGCGATCCGAGCGTGCTGCCAGAGCCAATCCTTGCAAGTCGGGGGCCGTCCACATATGAACCGAGCCGCAAAGCATCTCGGTAGGGTAGGCGCGGGACACCTCGAAGA
>JAESGW010000412.1_pt1 | contig 46731 bp, 45 predicted proteins | sample 9269791 | NCBI WGS metagenome assembly JAESGW01 (sample SAMN16773120, study PRJNA677053) | algae metagenome | isolation source: Aphanocapsa lilacina HA4352-LM1 and co-occurring heterotrophs from near cave... | place: USA: Maniniholo cave, near Haena, Kauai, HI | collected 2009-07-28
GGCCTGACCGCGCCCTCGATGTACGACCTGCGCAACCTGTTCCAGATCAACGTGGAAGAAGGCCGCCACCTGTGGGCGATGGTCTACCTGCTGCACAAGCATTTCGGCCGCGACGGCCGCGAGGAAGCCGAGGCGCTGCTGCAGCGCACCTCGGGCGACGAGAACAACCCGCGCATCCTCGGTGCCTTCAACGAACGCACGCCCGACTGGCTCGCGTTCTTCATGTTCACCTACTTCACCGACCGCGACGGCAAGTTCCAGCTCTCCGCGCTGGCCGAGAGCGCCTTCGACCCGCTGGCGCGCACCACCAAGTTCATGCTGACCGAGGAAGCGCACCACATGTTCGTGGGCGAGAGCGGCGTGTCGCGCGTGATCGCGCGCACCGCGCAGGTCATGAACGAGCTGAAGACCGACGATCCGCAGAAGGTGCGCGCGGCCGGTGCCATCGACCTCGGCACCATCCAGCGCTACCTGAACTTCCACTACAGCGTGACCATCGACCTGTTCGGTGCCGATCAGTCGAGCAACGCCGCCATCTTCTACAGCTCGGGCCTCAAGGGCCGCTACGAGGAAGGCAAGCGCACCGACGACCACGTGCTCAAGGGCCAGACCTACAAGGTGCTCGAGGTCAAGGACGGCCAGCTCGTCGAGAAGGACGTGCCGATGCTCAACGCGCTCAACGAGGTGCTGCGCGACGACTTCATCAAGGACTCGGTGGCCGGCGTCGGCCGCTGGAACAAGGTGCTCGAGAAGGCCGGCATTCCCACCCGCCTGGTCGTGCCGCACAAGGCCTTCAACCGCCAGATCGGCGCGCTCGCCGGCATCAAGATGTCGCCCGAGGGCCGCGTGGTGAACGACATGGAATGGGCCGCCAAGCGCGACGAATGGCTGCCGAGCGCCGAAGACTTCGCTTTCGTGGCATCGTTGATGGGCCGCGTCGTCGAGCCGGGCAAGTTCGCGGGCTGGATCGCGCCGCCGGTGATGGGCATCAACCGCCAGCCGGTGGACTTCGAGTACGTCCGCTTCGGCTGAAAGCCTGGATATGAATCCCTCGTCCCCACGGCGAGGGGATGGAGAACAACATGGACATGGCCGTTGAAGCCGGGGTCATCAAGCAGCACCTGATCGACCCCGAGATCTGCATCCGCTGCAACACCTGCGAGGCCACCTGCCCCGTCAACGCGATCACGCACGACGACAACAACTACGTCGTGCGCGCGGACGTCTGCAACGGCTGCATGGCCTGCATCTCGCCGTGCCCCACGGGCTCGATCGACAACTGGCGCACCATGCCCGTGGTGCGCGCCTATTCGATCGAGGAGCAGCTCGGCTGGGAATCGCTGCCGGCCGAACTCACGCCCGAGGAGCTCGAGGCCGCGGGCGTGACGGCCGACGCGGCCGATGCCGCGGAGGTGGCCGAGCCGGCGCCGGCGCAGGCGGCCGTGGAATCGGTCGAGCCGGTCTTCCACTCGGCCCAGTACGGCGCCACCGTGCCGCCCTGGTCGGCCGCGCATGCCTACACCAATCTGTTCCCGCCGAAGACACCGACCACCGCCACCGTGGTGGGCAACTTCAACTGCACCGAGGCCGGCTTCGACAGCGAGACCCACCACATCGTGCTGGACTTCGGTGCCATCCCGTTCCCGGTGCTCGAGGGCCAGTCGATCGGCATCGTGCCGCCCGGCGTCGACGCCATCGGCAAGCGCCACCATGCGCGCCAGTACTCGGTGGCCAGCCCGCGCAACGGCGAGCGGCCCGGCTACAACAACGTCTCGCTCACCGTGAAGCGCGTGACCGAGGACCACCAGGGCAACCCGGTGCGCGGCATCGCCTCGAACTATGTCTGCGACCTCAAGGTCGGCGACACCGTGCAGGTGGTCGGCCCGTTCGGCGCCTCGTTCCTGATGCCGAACCATCCGAAGTCGCACATCGTGATGATCTGCACCGGCACCGGCAGCGCGCCGATGCGCGCCATGACCGAGTGGCGCCGCCGGCAGCGCAAGAGCGGCAAGTTCGAGGGCGGCAAGCTCATGCTGTTCTTCGGCGCGCGCACGCAGCAGGAGCTGCCGTACTTCGGTCCGCTGCAGTCGCTGCCCAAGGATTTCATCGACATCAACCTCGCGTTCTCGCGCACGCCGGGAAGCCCCAAGCGCTACGTGCAGGACCTGATGCGCGAGCGCGCGGCCGACCTCGCCGCGCTGCTGAAGGACGGCGCCAGCCATTTCTACGTCTGCGGCCTCAAGAGCATGGAGGAGGGCGTGGTGCTCGCGCTGCGCGACGTGGCGAAGGAGGCGGGCCTGGACTGGGACACCGTGGGCGCCGCGCTCAAGCGCGAAGGCCGGCTGCATCTCGAGACCTACTGACCCTCGCTCGGGTGCCGGGCAGGCTGCGCCGATGAAGTTCGCCGATTTCCATGCCGGCCAGGTCATCGAGGCCGGCCCCTACCTGCTCAGCGAGGAGGAGCTGGTCGGCTTCGCCCGCAGCTACGACCCGCAGTGGTTCCACACCGACGCCGAGGCCTCGCGCGAGAGCCCCTTCGGCGGCCTGATCGCGAGCGGCTGGCATACCTGCGCCATCGCGATGCGGCTGGTGGTCGAGGCCGCGCTCGCGGGTTCCGAATCCTTCGCCTCGCCGGGCCTCGAGCACGTGCGCTGGCCGAACCCCGTGCGCCCCGGCGACGCGCTGCGGCTGGTGGCCGACGTGATCGAGGTGCGCCGTTCCGAGAGCAAGCCCACGCTGGGCATCCTGCGCTGGCGCTGGCGGCTGTTCAACCAGCGGGAGCTGATGGTGCTCGATGTGGAAGTGACGAGCCTGTTCAGGCTGCGGGACACGGAGAGCTACGCGGCGCCGCGCCATCAAGTCCCCTGAGCCCACTCGGGATTTGCCGCCTTTCGCTAAACATTTTCGAGCAACGCTGGATGAACTGACCGGAGCCGTGGATCGCTCGGGGACCATCCCGAGCAGGGTCGGCGGTGATGCGGCGAGGAGAGAAAAGGGCATCGGCCGGGTGAACTCCCGGCGGCGCACCGCTTTCTTGGCCATCGGATCAAGACAGAAGTTGCTCGAAATGGAAGTTTCTATGAGGAAGTCATACGGGAGGCTGTTGCTGGCCGCGGTCGTCGCGCTGGGCTTGCAGGCATGCGGCGGTGGGGGAGGCGGTGGTGGTGGTGGCGTGGGTGCCTTGGGGCTGGGCGGGCTGCCGACCGTGCCCACCGATGCCGTGACCATGACCGTGTCGGTCAACGGCAAGGTCGTGACGCCGACGCCGCCCGCGAGCGGCAAAGCCTATCCGGAAGTCCGGATCAAGGCGGGCGACCGGGTCGAGGTCACGACGAACCTGCCGGTCCGATGGACGCCTGACGACGACCATGGCTTCGACGAAGCCATTGCCGAAAGCGACTACTACAACACGGATGGCGGTTCGCGTTCCGCCGATCGCGGCTTTCTCAAGTTCCGCAACCTGAGCATCACCGGCACCAAGTGGTCGGCCCAGATCGTCAACATCGATCCGAGGAGCGAGGAAGGCTGGCCCATCATCGGGTGGCTGGCCAGCATTCCCTCGGGCGGCTCGTTCACGAACACGCAGTTCGCCGCCGTCTACCTGAATACTTCCCCGGGCGACCGGCGCAACGGAACCTACGAGTTCTTCAGCGCCGGTGGCGTCCAGAAGAAGCTTCGGCTGGATTTCGATGCGAAGGTCTACGAACTTGTAGGCAAGGACACCCGCAAGCTCACGGGATCGTTCGCGGCCGATGACAAGGAGCCCGGCAGCTTCGTCTTCGACGACAAGGGCAACGCGGCCGCCAACATCGCCCGCTTCCGCTTGGCTGCTGCGAGCAATCCGGCAGCTTATGCCTCGGCCGACCTGATCGTCGGCGCCCTGAAGCCCGAAGATGGCGCCACCGCGCAGCCCTTCATCGCGATGACCCGTCGGGCGGCACCGCTGAACGCAGGAGAGTTGGCGGGAACCTACAACCGCTTCAGCATTCAACGCACGAATGGCGCGGCGGCGACCTCCGTCGTCGATCAGTTCCGCATTTCGGGGGATGGCCGCCAGCTCGAGCTTTGCACCTATCACTATGTCTTCGCGGTGGTCGGCTGCCCGCCGTCGAGCCTCAAGACCTACACGGTCGCGGCGACGGCTCCGGCCGGCTTCTGGCGTGCCACGAACATCGCGGATGCGAAGGACAGCGAGGACTTCATCGCACTGAGGGTCAACGGCGAAGTCGTCGTGCTCTCGGCCGGCAAGCTGGCCATCGATCCGTCGAAGACCGTTTTCAGGGCGGGGCTGCCGGAGCGCTCCCAGTGGCGCGACGTCGTGGCCTACGGCGCATCGAACGAGGGCGGCTGGAGCAAGGTCACCGTGAGTGCGAACGCCAGCAATCTGAACCGCGACATCCTCAAGTCCGATGGATCGCGCAGCAAGCTCGACTTCTCCATCCAGGACCTCGGCAATCGCACCGATCTGAAGGATGTCCAGCCCAAGGTCTCGTCGTCCGAGAGCTACATCGGCATCCAGAGCACCAACCTGTCCTTGCTGATCGGCACGCCGACGCCAGCCACCACGGGCCTGTTGCAGATTCATCTGAACGAGCAGTGATCCGCCGCTGACGCGAAAAAAGGCCCGCGACCTCGAGAGGCGCGGGCCTTTTCTCTTTCATGGGTGCAGTCGCGTGCCTGCAGGCTTACTTGCCCAGCTTCACGCCACCGCTGCCACCGGCCTGGCCGGCCGCGCCGGCCCCGGTGCCGATCGGCTTCAGCGCGCCGCCTGCCGAGCCGGCCGCGCCGGTGACGCCATTCACCGCGCCGCCCACGGTGCTGGTCGCACCGCCGAGCGCTCCGGTCGCGCCATTGGCCGTGCCCGCCACGCCGCCGACCGCATTGGTTGCACCGTTCACGGCCCCCGTGGCGCCGCCGACCGTGTTGCCGACATTGCCCACCGCGCCGGTCGCGCCGCCGAGCACGCCGCCCACGGCATTGCCGAGGCCGCCGCCGTTCGCGTTGCCCGAGGCATTGCCGCCCGCGCCGGCGTTGCCGGCCGCACCCGCGCCATGGCCGTTCGCATGGCCCGCCGCGGCCGCGCTACCGCCGGCGTTCGTGCCGAAATTCACGCCGGTGCCGCCGGCATTGGCGCGGGTCTGCGCCGCAGCATCGCCGCGCGCGCCGGCCTGTGCGCCGCCCGCGCTGCCGCCGCCCGAGGCGCCCACTCCGGCGTTCACGCCCACGCCCACCCCGACGTTCGGGGTGGAGACCTGTGCGCCGGCCTGGATGCCCGCGGTGGCCAGCAGCCCCGCGAGCAGGGCGCCGAAGACGATGCGATGGTGTTGTTGTTTCATGGCTGGGATTCCTTCCTTTTCGAGTGATACGGGGATCGCTGAAAACACAGAGCCGGCAGGGTGCCGGCTCGGAATGAAACATAGGGAAGGGCGGGGTGGGGGCCGTGAGCGCCGGGGCCGCGCCTGGCTGTGGGAGCTGTCCGTCGGCGGAATCGGGGGCTCGTGCGTTAGCGCGTTCGAAGCGGAAATGGCGGCATCAAGGCAGGAGATGGCGGCTGAAGAATGAGGTTGTCGCGGTTTCGGCCGCGCGCACCGCTGCCCGGTCGAAGCCCGGCGGGTCGTTCAACAGGTCGCCGATCAGCCCGTCGAGCGCCGGCGGCTGGGGCGACAGCAGCGAGCCGTGGCCGCCGAGCGCCAGGTCGGCCAGCAGTTCGCAGCGCGGCCGGCAGGCCGCCAGCACGGCGTCGCCGTGAAAGCGCGGGATCAGCCAGCGGTCCTGCCGGGCACCGATCAGCGCCAGCGGGATGCGCGGCGTCGCGAGCGAGGCCAGGTCGAAATCGGCCGCGCCCGGCACGCCGGCCACCGCGGCCGCGATGCGCGGGTCGTGGTCCTCGCGCACCCGCGTGTCGGCCGCGAAGCGGTGGCGGATCACCGTGCGCGCGCCCCAGCGCTTGAGGCCGTCGAGCGGGCCGCCCGTGAGCCGCGTGATCAGGCCGACGCAGAACTGGAAATCCTCGTCCAGGTGGGCGTCGCAATGGCGCGCGAACGCCGCCGGCGACCAGCGGCCGCCCGCGAGGCTCAGCGCCGTGTGCCCGCCGGCCGAGATGCCGTAGAGGCCGACCCGGTCGAGCCGCAGCAGCGGCGCGAAGCGCGGGTCGCGGCCCACGGCGTCGATCGCGCGCGAGACCTCGGCCGGCCGCTGCGTCCAGCTGTCGGGGCCGGGGTCGCTGCCGTCGCGCGCGTTGTCGGCGCGGTGCTCGGGCATCGCGACCACGAAGCCGGCCGCGACCAGGCTGCGCGCCTGGTCCACGTGCACCCACGGCGCCCCGCCCGAGCCGTGCGACACCACGACCAGCCGGCCATTGCCGCGCACGGGCGCCGCGCCGGGGGCGGCGTCGAAGGCGAAGGGGCCGCGCTGCACGCGCTGCGGCGGCGACTCGGCGGGATAGAACAGCGTGACCGGGCCGTCGGTGGGGGTGGCGGGAAGCTGGCCCAGGCCCAGCGTGGCGGCCTGGGCCAGGCCGGTGAGGAAGGCGAACAGCGCCAGCATGCCGGCGATCCGGCCAAGCGATGAGCAACGGTGAAGCAAGAGAACTCCTGGTGATGGAATGAAGCCGGCACGATGCCGGCGCCACCCGGGCCGCGTCTCGCCGAAAACCGCGAGGGCGGCTTCGGGCCCGGCGATTTCAGGAATCGGCCAGCTTCTGGCGCCGGAATTCGGTCGGCGTGAGCCCGGTGGCGGCCTTGAAGGCGCGGTTGAACGGGCCGATCGACTGGAAGCCGGCCTCGAGCGCGATGCTCAGCACCGGCCGCTCGCGCCTGGCCGGATCGGCCAGCGCCGCCAACGCTTCCTGCAGGCGGAAGCCGTTGATGTAGGCGTTGAAGTTGCGGTGGCCGAGCCGCTGGTTGATGAGCCGGCGCAGCCGGTACTCGGGCACCGCGAGCCGCGCGGCGAGCTGGGCGATGCCCAGGTTCTCGTCGCGGTAGGCGCGTTCGGCCGTCATGAGGCGGTGCAGGGCGTCGGCGAGGCGGTCCTCGGCGGGATCGACGTCTGGCGCCGGTTCGGGCGGTGCCGGAGGGGCGGGCGCGGGTTCGGGGCGAGCGAGCGGAGGAGGCTCGACCGTCGGCGCCGGCGCGATGTCGAGCACCGGCGCCAGCACCGCCTCTGGCAGCGCCGGCCTCGGCGCCGCCGCCGGGAACAGGTCCGACCCCGCGAGCCGCAGCATCCGCCAGGCGACCACCGCCACGATCGCCAGCAGCAGCGCCACGTCCAGCGTTGCCATTGCCCCGCCGAGCTGCCAGCGCGGCGACTGCCAGCGCGCGCCGATCATGGCGATGCTGTAGAGCGCGCCGGCCCCCACGATGAAGGCGCGCAGCCGGCGCCGCCGCTCCACCAGGTCGACGCGCCAGCGCGCGGCCGCCGCGGCCATGGCCAGCAGCGCGAACACCAGCGGCGCCGCGCGCTGCAGGCCCAGCGCGAGGGGCGCGATCGCCAGGCCGCTTCCGATCAACACGGCGCAGTTGGCGCCCGCGAGCAGCGCCACCGCGGCCCAGGCCACGGCGTGCCGCGGTCGTGGCGCGAAGTCGTCGTCGAACAGGGCCCGCGCGAACACCCAGAACAGCACCGCATTGCCCGCCGCCACCGCCACCAGCGGCGCCTGCCACAGCCGTGGCGCCCAGGCCTCGAAGGAGGGCGTCGAGCCCGCCACCTGCAGCGCGAGGCCCAGCGCCAGGGCCACCCCGACGCGTGCCGCCGGCAGCCGCGGCCGGTCGCGGCCGAGCACCAGCGCCAGCACGAGCAGCAGGGCCATCAGCACGCCGCGCAGGGCGGCATCGAGCAGCAGGGGGGCGGGATCGGAAAGAGGCATGCGGGCGCGGCGAAGGTGGGGGCGCCGCGGGCCGGACGATAGCAGCGCGTGCAAGACAATGCCGCATGCGCATCCTTCCCTGGGCCGATGACTCCCTGCCGGCCGGCATCGAGCTGTTCCGCCTCGAGCTGGACCTGGCCACCGAACCCACCGCGCTGCGCGCCGCGCTCTCGAGCGACGAAGACGCGCGGCTGCAGCGTTTCGTGCAGCGCGCCGATCGCGTGCGCTTCGCGGCCGCGCGCTCGGCGCTGCGCGGCCTGCTGGCCGAGCGCATGGGCCGCGATCCGCTCGGGCTGCGCTTCGAGGCGGGCCCGCAGGGCAAGCCCTTCGTGCGCGGGGCGCCGCGCTTCAACGTCGCGCATTCGGGCACGCAGGCGTTGATCGCGCTGGCCGACCCCGCCCTGGGGCTCGAGGTCGGCGTGGACATCGAGCACCGCAGCGAGGACATCGACATCGAGGCCCTGGGCGAGCTCGTGTTCACGCCCGCCGAGCGCGCCGCGCTGCGCGCGGCCGACGACCGGCTCGCGGCCTTCTACCTGCGCTGGACCGGCAAGGAGGCGGTGCTCAAGGCGATCGGCGTCGGCATCGCCGAGCACCTGCAGTCGCTCGACATCGCGGCCGGTGCCGGCGCGGCGATCGACATCGTCATGCGCGTACCGGCCTGGCGGGCGGTGCGCGCGATCCGGCTCGACGCGCCCGCGGGCTACGCCGCGGCGCTCGCGTGGCATCCGGTGTCCTGAGCCGCGGGTCGACGCAACCCAACCGTTTCCCGCGAAGGGGCATTGGCCCGGCTTCGCCACGCTTTTCATTTCAAGCAACTCATAATGTTGCATGAAACGAGACAGCAAGCTTTCCGCCATCCTGCACGTGCTGCTGCACATGGCCGAGATGGACGAGCCCGCGACCTCCGAGTCGCTCGCGCAGGCGATGCACACCAATCCGGTGGTGGTGCGCCGGCTCATGGCCGGGCTGCGGCAGGCCGGCTTCGTGAGCTCGGCCAAGGGCCATGGCGGCGGCTGGGTGCTGTCGTGCCCGTTGTCGGCGGTGACGCTGGCCGACATCCACGCGGCCGTGGGCGCGCCCGCGCTGCTGGCCTTCGGCAACCGCACCGAGAGCCCGGGCTGCATCGTCGAGCAGGCGGTCAACACCGCGCTCGACGGCGCCTGCCGCGAGGCCGAGGCGCTGCTGCTCGCGCGCCTGGGCCGCATCACGCTGGCCGATCTCTCGAAGGATTTCCACCGCCGCATGCACGAAGGCGGCTTCACTGCCAAGGACATTGCCCATGCCTGATTCCACGAGTTCTCCTCTTCCCTACGACGCGCTGATCGTCGGCGGCAGCTTCGCGGGCCTGTCGGCCGCGATGCAGCTCGCGCGCGCACGCCGGCGCATCTGCGTGGTCGACGCGGGCCAGCCGCGCAACCGCTTCGCCGAGGCCTCGCACGGCTTCTTCGGCCACGACGGCGCGGCGCCGCTGGCATTGCGCGACCAGGCGCGCTCGCAACTGCTGGTCTATCCCTCGGTCGATTTCGTCGCCGACGCGGCACAGACGGCGCGCGTGCTGCCGGCCGAAGAGGGCGACACCCGCTTCGCCGTCACGCTGGCTTCGGGCCAGACCCTGGTGACGCGCCGGCTGCTGCTGGCCACGGGCGTGCACGACCTGCTGCCCGAGGGCATCGAGGGCCTCGCGCCGCGCTGGGGTGCCAGCGTGCTGCACTGCCCCTACTGCCATGGCTACGAGTTCATCGACCGCCGCCTCGGCGTGCTCGGCAGCGGCGAGCTGTCGGTGCACCAGGCGATGCTGGTGGCAGACTGGGGGCCGCTGACGCTGTTCACGCACGGCATGCCGCCGCTCGATGCCAAAACGCGCGCGCAGCTCGATGCGCGCGGCATCGCGATCGACACGGGCCGCGTGGTCGCGCTCGAGGGACCGGCGAGCGCGCTCGAGGCGGTGCGCTTCGACGACGGGCGCCGCTTGCCGCTCGACGCACTGTTCGTGGCGCCGGCCCAGCGCCAGGGCAGCACGCTGGCCGCGCAACTCGGTTGCGCCTTCGACGAGGGACCGCTGGGCCTCGTGGTGCGCACCGATCCGATGATGAAGACGAGCTCGGTGCCCGGCGTGTTCGCGGCCGGCGACGCGGCGCTCGCGATGCAGAACGCCACGCTGGCCTCGGCCGATGGCGTGCGGGCCGGAGCCTCGCTGCACCGCTCGCTGATCTTCGTCGACTGAGAAAGGTCCGGGGTCTCAGCCGCGCGCCGGCAGCACCGTGCCGCGGCTCTCGCCGAAGCCGATGCGCGCGTGGCCGGGCTTCTCGCACCAGCCGCGCAGCAGCACGGCGTCGCCGTCCTCGATGAAGCTGCGCTGCTCGCCGCTGTCGCCCAGCGCCACGGGCGTCTGGCCGCCGCGCGCGAGTTCGATGATGGCGCCGGCCTCGCCCTCGCCGGGGCCCGAGATGGTGCCGCTGCCGAACAGGTCGCCGGGGTTGAGCTGGCAGCCACCCACCGTGTGGTGCGCCACCATCTGCGCCACGCTCCAGTACTGGTGGCGGAAGCTGGTGGACGACAGGCGCGACGGCCCGCGCTTCTCGGCGCGCGCCTTCTCGCTCTCGAGCCAGACCTCGAGCCGGATGTCGATCGCGCCGGCCTCGCGGTTGGCCGCATCCTCGAGATAGGCCAGCGGCTGCGGATCGGTGGCCGCGCGCGTCCAGGGCTGGCGGTAGGGCGCGAGCGCTTCCATGGTCACGATCCACGGCGAGATCGTGGTCGCGAAGTTCTTCGCGAGGAAGGGACCGAGCGGCGCCATCTCCCAGAACTGGATGTCGCGCGCCGACCAGTCGTTGAGCAGGCAGATGCCGAAGATGTGTTGCTCCGCGTGCTCGAGCGCAATGGCCTCGCCGTGCGCGTTGCCGGTGCCGATCCAGACGCCGAGCTCGAGCTCGTAGTCGAGCCGCGCGCAGGCCTGGTAGGTGGGCGCCTTCGCGCCCGGCGCCATCGCCTGGCCCATGGGCCGGCGGAACTGCTGGCCGCTCACGCCGATGGTCGACACGCGCCCGTGGTAGGCGATCGGGATCCAGCGGAAGTTCGAGGTCACGTCGCCGCCCGGGTTCAAGAGGCGCGTGATGTTGAGCGCATGGTCGATCGAGGTGTAGAAGTCGGTGTAGTCGCCGATGCGCGCGGGGATCGCGTACTCGGCCTCGGCCTGCGGCACCAGGCAGGCGCGCACGGCCTGCACCGCCGCGACCGGCGCATCGTTCTTCAGCAGCGCGAACAGCGCATGGCGCAGCGCCCGCCAGGCCGCGGGGCCGAGCGCGAAGAAGTCGTTGAGCGCGTGCTGCGCGGCCGCCGTGGCCGCCTCGAGCGCGAGGCCGTCGAGTTGCCGCGCATGCGCCAGCGCGGCCAGGTCGAGCACCTGGTCGCCGATCGCGACGCCGCCGCGAAAGGCCTCGCTGCCGCCGGCGCGGCGGAACACCGCATGCGGCAGGTTCTGGATCGGGAAGTCGCTGCTGTGGGTGGCCGTGGGGTTGGCCGATTCGACCCAGCTGCGGGCGTGGACGTCGTGCGTGTGGTTGAGCGTGTGCATGAAAGAGGATTCCTCAGACCGAGGCCATCAATGCGTCGTCGAAGATCGCGACCGCGCGCGTCCAGCCGGCCGAGGCGCCGCGGATCTTGTGCGGGAAGCAGCTGATGAAGAAGCCCGTGGGCGGCAGCGCCTCGAGGTTGTGCAGCTTCTCGATGTGGCAATAGCCGATGTCGCGGCCGGCCTTGTGGCCTTCCCAGATCAGCGAGGCGTCGTGCGTCTCGCCGTACTTCTTCGCGGTGTGGACGAAGGGCGCGTCCCAGCTCCAGGCATCGGTGCCCGTGAGGCGCACGCCGCGCTCGAGCAGGTACATCGTCGCCTCGTAGCCCATGCCGGCGCCGGCCGAGACGTAGTCGGGGTTGCCGTAGCGCGAGCCGGCGCGCGTGTTGATCACCACGATCTCCAGCGGCTTGAGCGTGTGGCCGATGCGCTTGAGCTCGGCCTCGACGTCGGCCGCGCGCACCACGTAGCCGTCGGCGAAATGGCGGAAGTCGAGCTTCACGCCGGGCTGGAAGCACCAGTCGAGCGGCACGTCGTGGATCGCGATCGCGGGCTTCTTCTCGCCGAGCGCCTTGTCCATGGTCGAGTGGAAGTGGTAGGGCGCGTCGAGGTGCGTGCCGTTGTGCGTGGACAGCTGCACCATCTCCACCGCCCAGCCTTCGCCGTCGGGCAGGTCTTCCTTCTTGAGGCCGGGGAAGAAGGGCTCGATCTGCTCGTAGGTGTTGTCGTGCGTGAAGTACTGGATCTTCGGCGCGAAGGCCGGCGGGTCGGAGAGCACGTCGTTCTCCAGGAAGATCGAGAGGTCGACCAGTTTGCGTGGCATGGGTGGGCTCCTTGTGGGGTGTTCGTTCGAGCGGAGGGAAAAGAGAAGAAGGGAGGAATCAGGGCTGCTGCCAGCGCAGCAGGCGCCGTTCGGCCTGGGCCAGCAGCGCATTGCTCGCGAAGCCGATGAGCCCGAGCAGCACGATGCCGGCGAACAGCTCGCTGGCGCGGAAGGCGCGCGCGGCCAGCAGGATGGCCTGGCCCAGGCCGCTCTGCGAGGCGATCATCTCGCCCACCACCGCGACGATCAGCGCGATGGTCAGCGCGAGCCGCATGCCGGCCAGGATGTCGGGCATCGCATTGGGCAGGCCCATCTTCCAGACATAGGCCGCGCGCGACATCTGCAGGCAGCGCGCCACCTCGGCCAGGCGCGGCTCCACGGCCGCGAAGCCGTGCACCGTGGCCAGCAGCACCGGCCACATCGCGCCGAAGGCGACCACGAACAGCACCATGCCGGGGTTGAGCCCGAAGATCGAGATCGCCAGCGGCAGCAGCGCCGAGGCCGGCAGCGGGCGCACGAACTCCAGCGTGGGCTGGACCCAGGCACGCACCGCGGGCGAGACGCCGATGGCCGCGCCGAGCAGCACGCCGGCCAGCGAGGCGAGCAGCCAGCCCTGCACCATGCGGCCCACCGTCGCGCCGGTGAAGGCGAGCAGCTCGCCGCCGCCTTCGCCCGACAGGTTCAGTCCTTCGCGCAGGCTCGCGAAGGTGGCTTGCGGCGTCGGCAGGAACACGCGGCTGACCCAGCCCGCGTTGCTCGCGACCCACCACAGCGCGACCAGCGCCAGCAGCACGCCCAGCGCGCCGAGCCGCTCCAGGCCCTGGCGTTCGTCGTGGCCGTTCATGGCGCGGCTCCCATGCGGCGCGACACGCCGCGCTGCAGCCACAGCATGGCCGCGTTGATCGCGAAGCCCACCACGCCGATCCAGCCCAGCCAGGCCAGCATCAGCGCCGGGTCGAAGCTCTGCTGCGCGATCATCATCGCGTAGCCCATGCCGTTGGGATTGGCCGCGATCTCCACCGTCACGGCCACCACCAGCGCCACCGCCACGCCGAGCCGCAGCGCGACGAACAGGCGCGGCACGATGGCCGGCAGCACGATCTTGAAGGCCCGCTCGCGCGCCGACAGGCCCAGCACGCGGCTGACCTCGAGCAGCCGCGGCTCGACCTGCTGCACCGCCGCCTGCACCAGCACCAGCAGCGGCCAGAAGGTGGCGAAGGCGACGATCGCGAGCTCCATGCGCACGCCGAAGCCGAAGCCCAGCATCGCGAGCGGGATCAGCGCGACCGAGGGCACGGGGCGCAGCACCTCGATCGTGACCGAGCCGAGCCGGGCCGCGCGGCGCGACAGCCCGAGCACCAGCCCCAGCGCGATGCCGAGCACCGCGCCCAGCAGCAGGCCCAGCGCGGCGGTGCCGAGCGTGAAGCCGGTGGCCTGCCACAGCGAGCCGTCGAGCGCGGCGCCGGCGAAGGCCCTGGCCGCGGCGCTCGGCGGCGCCAGCGCATCGCTGCCCAGCGCCGCCGCGCGGCGCGCGTACCACTCGAAGGCACCGATCAGCAGCGCCGGAAACACCCAGGGCCGCAGCCCGCGCACGAGCCGGTTCTCAGTCATGGCCGTGCTCGATGAAGGCGAACAGCTCGCGCCGCAGCCGCAGGTAGTCGGGATGCTCCTTGGTCGTGAGCTGGTCGCGCGGGCGCGGGATCTTCACGTCGATCATGCGCGCGAGGCTGGGCCGCCCGGGACCGGGGTTGGCCTGCAGCGCGATCACGCGGTCACCGAGGTAGATCGCCTCCTCGAGGTCGTGCGTGACGAACAGCACCGTGAGGCCGTCCTCGCGCACCAGCCGCGCGAGCTCGTCCTGCAGGCTCTGGCGCGTCAGCGCGTCGAGCGCGCCGAAGGGCTCGTCCATCATCATCAGCTCGGGCTTCTGCGCGAGGCAGCGCGCGATCTGCGCGCGCTGCTGCATGCCGCCCGAGAGCTGCACCGGAAACTTGTGGGCATGCTTCGCGAGCCCGACCTTGGCGAGCACGTCGGCGATGCGCGGCGCGCGCTCGGCCGCGGGCACGCCGCCGGCCTCGAGCGCGAGGCTCACGTTGCCCTCGACCGTGCGCCAGGGCAGCAGCGCGCGGCCGTAGTCCTGGAACACGAAGGCCACTTCGCGCGAGGGCTCGAGCATCTTCACGCCGTTGCGCCGCACCTCGCCCGCGCTGGCCGCGACCAGCCCGCTGGCCGCGCGCAGCAGCGTGGTCTTGCCGCAGCCGCTCGGGCCGACGATGCAGACGAACTCGCCGCGCGCCACGTCGAAGGAGGTGGGCGAGAGGATCTCGCGGCCACCGAGGCGGATGGTCACGCCGTCGAACCGCAGGAAGGGCGCGGCGTGCCGCGCGGGGCCGCTGCCCGGCAGCGCGGTGCCCGACGGCAGCGCGCTGCGCGCCGGGTTTGGAAGGGGCGTCGCGATCATGGCGCCAACAGCTTCGCCACGTCGATGTCCGAGCGCAGCATGCCCTGGTCCTTCATCAGCCCGCTCCAGTAGGCGAGCTGCTTCTCGCTCACCACCGGGCCCGGCGGCGAGACCTGGATCTTCGCGAGCACGTCGGCCGGCAGCCGGGTGTACTTGCCGATCGAGGCGCGCACCTTCGCATCGTTCCTCGGCTGCTGCATGAAGGCCGCGGCTTCGACCAGCGCCTCGCGGAAGGCGCGTGCCGCGCCCGGGTTCTTCGCCACCCATTCGCGCTTGGCCGCGTGCACGATGGTCTGGTTGTTGTCGGGCAGGAAGGTCGAGTAGTACGAGGCCACGTAGCCCGCGCCGCTCTCGGTGATGCGGGTCATGAACGGATCGGTCGACACGACGGCATCGACCGAGCCGCCGCGCAGCAGGTCGGCATGCTGCGGGAAGGCGGCCTCGACGAAGTTGACCTTGCGGTGGTCGACGCCGCTGTCCTTGAGCCAGGCGCGGAAGGTCACGTGCAGGAACGCGCCCAGGCCCGGCACGCCGATCTTCTTGCCCACGCAGTCCTGCGCGCTCTTGATGCCGCTGCCCGCGCGCGCCACCAGGCCCGTGCTCGTGAGGGTCTTCGAGGTGAGGCCGCCGCCGGCCACCAGCACCAGGTCGAGGCCGCCGTCGACCGCCTGCAGGAACACCGAGGGCGTGGGGCCGCCGATCTGCAGCGAGTCGGACTGCAGCGCAGCGGGAATGGTGGAGTTGAGCGGGATGAACTTGAGCTCGACCTCGAGGTTGCGCTTCCTGAAGAAGCCCTCGTCGGCCGCCACGAACACCGAGCCGAAATCGGTCACGGCCGTGTAGCCGAACACGATCTTCGGCAGGGGCTGGGCGCGCGCGGGCAGTGCCGCGGCCGTCGATGCCGCGGCCAGGGCCGACAGCAGGGTGCGTCTCTTCATCATGGTTTTTCTCTCCTGAGGGGTGCTTTCTTCTGGGGTGACTTGGCGCTCTTCGGCCGTGGCAGCGCATGGCGCAGGCCGCCGACGATGAAGTTCACGAGCATCGGCGCCATGGCCGGATCGCCGGGCGCGTTCTCGCCGCGCGACAGGCGCGCGATGCGGCTGCTGTTCAGGTGGTTCATGAGCGCGCCGAGCGCGAACTGGTAGCCCCAGGCGACCTCGCCGCGCGTGGCATGCGGCAGCACGAGGTGCAGCGCATCGATGAAGGCCTCGGCCAGCGGATCGAAGTAGGCGCGCAGCACGCGGTCGGCCTCTTCGGTGGTGTTGGCGAGTTCGCGCGCCACCAGCAGCGCGTAGTACTCGCCCTCGGAGCTCGCGCGCAGCGCCAGCACCGGCGCGATGAAGGCCTCGATGATGCGCGGCAGCGTGCGCGCGTCGTCGGGGTCGAGGTTCACCGCCGCCAGCCCCGCGAGCCGCGCCTCGATCGAGTGGGCCCAGTGCTCGAAGATGGCGTGGAACAGCTCGTGCTTCTGGCCGTGGTAATAGCCCACCAGCGCCAGCGGCACGCCGGCCTCCTCGGCGATCTGGCGGATCGTCACCGCGTGGTAGCCGTGCTGCGCGAACAGCTTCTCGGCCGCCAGCAGGATCGCCTGCTTGCGATCGGGCCGCGCCGTCTCGATGGCGACAGCGGCGGCGGACGATGCGCTCGGACGCGCGGCGCGGCGCTTGGCGGTGGGTGTGCGGGTGCTCATGGAGGCGTATTGAACGCTTGTACAAAAATGTTGAACACACGTACAAACCCTGAGGCCAACCCCCCTTGAGCGCACTCCGTCACGGCGCTACGCTCGGTCCATGCCCGCTCCCAACATTCCCCAGATCCGCCTCTACCAAGACTGGCTGCGCGACACGCGCGGCCTCGCTTTCGACCACTACGACGCCCTGTGGCGCTGGTCCGTCACCGAGCTCGATGCCTTCTGGCAGAGCATCTGGGACTACGCCCGCATCGAATCGCCCACGCCGCACACGGCCGTGCTCGCCGAATCGCGCATGCCGCTCGCGCGCTGGTTTCCCGGCGCCCAGGTCAACTATGCGCGCGAGGTGTTGCGTCATGTCGACGCGGCCCACGCGGCCGGCATGCCCGCGATCGTCAGCGACAACGAGCGCGGCGAGGTGCGCGAGCTGTCGTGGCCCGAGATGCGGCGCCAGGTCGCGTCGGTCGCGCTCACGCTGAAATCGCTCGGCGTGAAGCGCGGCGACCGCGTCGCGGCCTACATGCCCAACGTGCCCGAGACCATGGTGGCCTTCCTGGCCTGCTCGAGCATCGGCGCGATCTGGAGCGTGTGCGCGCCCGACATGGGCACGGCCGCCGTGGCCGACCGCTTCCGCCAGATCGAACCCACCCTGCTGATCGCGGTCGACGGCGTGCACTACGGCGGCAAGCCGCTCGACCGCAGCGCCGTGCTGCAGGAACTGCGCGGCCAGCTGCCGAGCGTGCGCCGGCTGCTGCTCGTGCCCTCGCCCCATGCCACGGGCCAGGTGGCGCACGACGTCGACTGGGCCCGGGCCACCGCGCGCGACGACGCCGAGGTCGCCGCCTTCGAACCCGAGTGGCTGCCCTTCGACCATCCGATCTGGATCGTCTACTCGAGCGGCACCACCGGCCTGCCCAAGCCCATCGTGCACGGCCAGGGCGGCATCATCCTCACCATGCATGCCTGCGGCCTGCACAACGACGTGGGCGCGAGCTACGGCGCCAACAACTTCGGCGAGCGCTACCACTGGTACAGCTCCACCGGCTGGGTGATGTGGAACTCGCAGCTCTCGGGCCTGGCCTTCGGCGCCACCATCTGCATCTACGACGGCAACCCGGCCGGCAGCAAGGAGAAGCCCGACTGGGGCGTGCTGTGGCGCTTCGTCGCGCGGCACCAGGTCACCTTCTTCGGCGCGGGCGCGGCCTACTTCAGCAACTGCATGAAGGCCGGGCTGGTCGCGAAGGACTGCGGCGATCTCTCGCGCGTGCGCGCGCTCGGCAGCACCGGCTCGCCGCTGCCCGAGGAGGTGCAACGCTGGGGCACGCGGCAGTTGCGCGAGGCGGGCTCGAAGGACGTGTGGTGGTGCAACATCTCGGGCGGCACCGATTTCTGCGGTGCCTTCGTCGGCGGCCACCGCGAGCTGCCCGAGGTGCCGGGCCAGATGCAGTGCCGCGAGCTCGGCCATGCGGTCGAGGCCTGGAACGAGCAGGGCCAGCCGGTCATCGGCGAGGTCGGCGAGCTGGTCTGCACCCAGCCCATCCCGTCGATGCCGCTCTACTTCTGGGGTGACGAGGGCAATGCGCGCTACGTCTCGAGCTACTTCGACACCTACCCCGGCGTCTGGCGCCACGGCGACTGGATCCGGATCGGCAGCGACGGCGGCTGCATCATCTACGGCCGCAGCGACGCCACCATCAACCGCCAGGGCCTGCGCATGGGCACCAGCGAGATCTACAGCGCGGTCGAGGGCCTGCCCGAGGTGCTCGACTCGATGGTGGTCGACCTCGAGTACCTGGGCCGCGAGAGCTACATGCCGCTGTTCGTGGTGCTGCGCCCCGGCGTCGCGCTCGACGATGCGGTGCGCGCGCGGCTCAACCATGCGATCAAGACCTCGCTGTCGCCGCGCTTCGTGCCCAACGACATCTTCCAGGTGGCCGAGATCCCGCGCACGCTCTCGGGCAAGAAGCAGGAGCTGCCGATCAAGAAGCTGCTGCTGGGCCAGCCGATCGAGAAGGTGGTGAACCGCGAGGCGATGGCGAACCCCGGCAGCCTCGACTGGTACGTGGCCTTCGCGGCGCAGCGCGCGTCCGTATGATGGCGCGATGCTTTCCAGACGCAACATCCTCCTTCTCGCGATCGCCGGCGGCGTGGCCGGCGCCACGCTGCTGAGCGCCTGCGCCACCTCCTCCACTCCCGCACCCGCACCCGCGGCCGCGCCGCTCGTGGTGAGCGGCACCGTGAGCTACCGCGAGCGCATCGCGCTCGATCCCGCCGCCGAGGTGCGCGTGCAGCTGCTCGACGTCTCGCGCATGGACGCGCCCTCGGTCGTGCTGGCCGAGCAGCGCATCCGCGCCGACGGTCGCCAGCCGCCGTTCGCCTACACGCTGCAGGTCGACGCGGCCCGCATCGATCCGCGCATGCGCTACGCCGTGGCGGCGCGCATCGTGCGCGGCGAGCAGCTGCTGTTCATCAACGACACGCACTACGGCGTGCTCACGCAGGGCCAGGGCACGCGCGCGGACCTGGTGCTGGTGCGTGTCACGCCCGCGCCGCCGCCGCGCTGAGCCTCACGAGGTGTGAAGAAACCGTAGCGAGCGCCCCGAGGTCGCGCCGAGGACCGGAGCCGTACCTTGTACGGTGAGGACCGCAGGTGCGAGATCGGGGCGCGCGGCAGGTTGATTCACACCTCGTCAAGCGAGCAGCTCGTAGAGCACCATCTTCGTCTGCCGGCCGCGCAGCTCCACCTGCTCTTCCACGCGGCGCGTCGCGAGCCGGCCCTTGAGCCCGGCATGGGTCACTTCCGACACCAGCAGCTGCGTGCCGAGCTGCTTGTTGATGCCCTCGATGCGGCTCGCCACGTTGATCACGTCGCCGAAGGCCGTGTACGACAACCGGTCGTTCGAGCCCAGCACGCCCGCGATCACCATGCCCGTGTGGATGCCCACGCGGGTGCGGAACTCGGGCAGCGCCTGGCTGTGCCACTGGCGGTTGAGCGCGCGCATCTCGGCCTGCAGCTCGAGCGCCGCGAGGCAGGCCTTGTACTCGGCATCGGGCAGGTCGGCGGGCGCGCCCCACAGCACCATGATCCCGTCGCCGATGAACTTGTCGATCACGCCGCCATGGCGCGCGAACACGCGCGCCGCGAGGTTGAAGTAGTCGGTGAGCTGGCCCACCAGCACGGCCGGCGGCATCGACTCGGAGATGCTCGTGAAGCCCTCCACGTCGGTGAACATCACGGTCACGCGGCGCGGCGAGCCGTTGGGTGCGAGCGCATGGCCCTGCGCGATGAGCTGGTTGATCACGTCCACCGGCACGAACTTGCTGAAGGCCTTGAGGCTGCGCGCCGACTCGTCGAGCGCCTGGTCCAGGTGCTGGATCTCGAGCACCCGGCTCGGCTCGCGCGGCAGGCTGTCGAGCTCGAGCATGCCGATGCGGCGCGCGATGCGCGACAGGTTCTCGACCGGCGCCGTCACCAGCTTCGACAGCCGCAGCGAGATCGCGAGCGCCACCGCGAGGAAGCCCAGCACCAGCAGTATCGACCACAGCACCGCGCGGCGCAGGCTGCCGAGCAGCACGTCCTCGGGCACCCAGCTCACCAGCTCCCAGCCGGTGGCCTGGATGCGCGAGGTTTGCACCAGGAAGCGCTGCCCCTGGTAGCTGAAAGAGAACGCGGTGTCGACCTGACTGCCCGCCGTGCCGTCGTTCACCATGTGGCGATGCAGTTCGTCGAGCACGCCCGTGCTGGCTTCGAGCCGGTGCTGCACGCCGGGCATGTCGCTGCGCGCGAGCACGCGATAGTCGCGCGTGAGCAGCGCGCTGCCGCCGAAGCCGCTGCTGCTGAACTGCCGCACGAAATCCGAGAGCCGGCCCAGCGACACGTCGCCGGCCACCACCAGCGCCTGCGGCTTGCCGTCGGCGTAGCGGCGCTGGCTCGGCAGCGCGTAGGTCACGCCCAGCTCCTGAGCGGCCGCGAACACGTAGGGCTGGGTCCACACCGGGCCCCTGGCCGTGCGCGCCTCGATGAACCAGCTGCGGGTGCGCGGGTCGTAGCCGCTCTGGAAGGCCTCGAGGCGGATCGTCTCGTAGCGCTGCTGGAAGTCGGCCTCGGCCGCCAGCGGCCGCTTGTACTGCCAGGTCTCGGTGGTGCCCTGCTGCCCGGCCTCGATGTAGCGGACCGCGGGCGCGGGATAGCGCAGCGCCATCAGCATCCGGCCCTCGTCGTTGGCGACATAGAGGCTGTCGAGCTCGGGCGACTGCTGCAGCATGGTCCACAGCATCTCGGCCGTCCATTCGCTGCGGTCGCCCGCGGGCCGCAGGCTCGGCGTGCCCGCGATGGCGCCGACCACCGACTCGGCTTTGGCGAGGAAGGCATTGACCTTGTCCTCGGTGCGGTCGTGGTTCGACTTGTGGGCCGATATCCCGATGCGCGAGACCAGCCGCTGCGAGCCCCAATAGCCGAGCGCGACCAGCAGCAGCGATTGCGTGAGCGCGACCACGCTCACGATGGTGCCCACGTCGACCCGGAAGTGACGGGTACGGCGCCGCGAGGGCGCCGGGTTCGAGGCGGGACCGAGATCCGATGGCCGCGTGACAGAAGCGGCCGCTTCGGAAGACGGCCGCGCGGCCGGGTCCGGCACGCCGGACGGATATCTGTTCATACTGCTCCCTGTCTGCCCACGCGCATCCGGGGCCGAAGGGCCGCGGATCGGCAGCCGGCGGTCTCGCTGTCCGATCAGTGCGTCGGAAATGCTGGCGAGTGCCGGATGCGGGGCGGATTCTCGCTCCACTCCCTCGAAGTGGGCGAAAGCTGTGCCGAGACAGTCGGAGATTCGGCCTTGGCGAGCGCCTATTGGGCGTCGTGGAAGATCAGCCCCAGCGTCTGGCGCCGGCCCGAGCGCACGCGGCTCACGCCATGGCGCATCGTCACGCGGTAGCTGCCGCGCGTGCCCGCCACGGGCCGCTGGTTGACCGCGAAGATCACGGCCTCGCCCTGCGCGAGCGGTACCACCTCGGCGCGCGACTGCATGCGCGGGCGCTGCTCGGTCAGCACGAACTCGCCGCCCGTGAAGTCCTCACCGGGCCGGCTCAGGAGCACCGTGAGCTGCAGTGGGAACTGCAGTTCGCCGTACAGATCCTGGTGCAGGCAGTTGTAGTCGTCCTCGCCGTAGCGCAGCAGCAGGGGTGTCGGCCGCTGTTGCCCGGCTGCGTGGCAGCGCGCGAGATAGTCCGCGTGCGCGGCGGGATAGTCGGCCGGCAGGCCCATCGCCTGGGCCCAGGCATTGGCCAGCGGCGCGAGCCGTTCGTAAAGCGCGGCGCGCCATGCCGCGACCGGTTCGGGCAGCGGATAGGCGAGGTACTGGTATTCGCCCTGGCCGAAGCCATGGCGCTGCATCACGACGCGGCTGCGGAAATGTTGCGGTTCGTCGTACATCGCGGCCAGCGCCGCGCACTGGCGCGGACCGAGCAGGCGGCCGGTGGTGGCGCAGCCGCGCGCGGCGAGGTCGGCTTCGATGCGGGGCCAGTCGAGCGCATCGATCACGGAAGCGGGGGAGGGCATGGGGCGAGTGTGGCCCGGGCGGAGGCTTCGGGCTCGCCGTTTCCGGACGCGGCTTTCGGCACGGTTTTGCCGCTTCCTTGCGGCAGGCATCCGGCCTTTTGAGCGATCATCCGACCATGGCGCGCGAAAAACCCACTCCACACGAGAACCCGGCCGGGCAATTGGTGCAGGGGCGTTCCGTTGCCGCGCTGGGACGCGGCATGGCATTGGTCAAGGTCGGCAAGTCGCCGCGTCCGGTCGTTCGTCCCGAAGACAAGACCACGGTGCTGTTGAAGAAGGCGGCTCGCGCACTCGGCAAGCCCGGCATCGATCGGTCGGAAGTCTTTCGCGGGCCGAACGCGGCCAAGGTCTACGCCTATTCCGCCTACCCCCAGGACCTGAGCAAGGTCGTGCGCGAGGCGGCCGATGGCACCAAGGTCATCGGCCGCATGGTCGATGGCAGGTTCCGCGCCAGCAAGGCGTGAGTCGCCGCCCACCCCGGCTCGAGAAGCTGCTGGCGCAGACGCAGGGGCCGCGTCCGGTGGCGTTCGTGCTGGCTGGCCACAACGGGTCCGGCAAATCGACACTCTGGTATTCGCGCCTCGCGGAATCGCTGCGCATGCCGCTGGTCAACGCCGACCGCATGATGATGTCCATCCTGCCGGATGCCGACCCGCTCACGGGGCGCATCCCGACGTGGGCCGAACGCCTGCGCGACGATGACGAGCGGTGGCAGGCGCTGTCCCAGAAAGGCGTGCGCGCCTTCAAGAGCCTGGTGATGGACCAGCGCATGCCCTTCGCGTTCGAGACGGTCTTCTCCCACTGGAAGCCGCTGCCCGGCGGCGGTCACGAGTCGAAGGCGGACGACATCCGTGCCATGCAGGAGGCGGGCTATTTCGTCGTGCTGCTCTTCGTCGGACTGGTCTCGGTCGACATGTCCGTCTTTCGCGTGAGCACGCGCAAGCAGCAAGGCGGCCACGATGTGGAGCGCAAGAAGTTGATCGAGCGTTTTCCACGCACGCAGGCGGCGGTCGGGCACGCGACGCAGATCGCGAACATGACGCTGATGTTCGACAACAGCCGCTCGGAAAAGAACGCCTTCGCGCTGGTGCGGGCCCAGGCTAAGAAAACGGTGTTGTTCGATGCGCGTGACACTCAATTCGACGTGGACCCCGAGCTTCGGGCGGTCTGCGATCCGTGGCTCGAGAAAGTCACGGGGCCGTTCAAGCCACCCCGCGCCCGACGACCGAAGACAGCCGTGCGGTGATTCCGGATCGGGAATGCCTCAGAGCGGCGCGATCGGAATGCAGATGTCGCACTCGAAGGCGTGCGTGTTGTCGTCGTAGGCGTAGCTCGCCGCGTAGTGCTCGAAGGCCGGCCGGTTGTCGAACTGGAAGCCGCTGCCCGGCAGCCAGTCGCGCAAGAGGCGGGTCCAGGCCGTGTTGATCTCGGCCGGCAGGCCGTGGAAGCGCAGCGCCGCATAGCGCCCGCCCGGCAGCACCGTCTTCTGGAAGCCGCCGTCGGGCACGAAGTCTTCGGGCACTTCCACGCAGGCGTCGTAGCGCGACTGCTCGGGCGGCGTGATGCTCGGGTCGTCGTGGCTGATGCCGTAGCGCGCGCCCGACCACAGCCGGTGCCGGGTGATCCAGGGCGCCACCTGCTCGCCCCAGAACGCACCCACGGGCGCGCCGAAGGGGCCGACGTAGCGCAGGCAGGCGATGGTGACGGGCGGGCGGATGATCAGTTCGACGTTCATGGCGGGCTCCGGGGAAGCAGCGCCGTCGGGATCGCGGCGCGGACCGGACCCATTCTTCGTGAAGCCGTGCCGTTCGATCTGATCGGGATTGCTGTTCGCCTCGGGCAGCAGCGACCAGTCGTGGGCCGCGCGCCAGCTGCTGGGCGCGCTGCCGAAGCGCGCGCGGAAGGCACGCGAGAAGGCCTCGCCCGAGCCGAAGCCGACCGACACCGCGGCCTCGAGCACCGACAGCCGCGGCTGCGTCGCGAGCCGCAGCGCTGCTACCTCAAGCCGGCGCCGCCGCACGTAGTCGCCGAGCGTCTCGCCGGCCCAGGCCGCGAACAGGCGGTGGAAATGGAAGGCCGAGAAATGCGCGACGTCGGCCAGCTCCGCGAGGTCGAGCGGCCGCTCGAGGTGCTCGTCGATGTGCGTCACCACCTTGTGCATGCGCCATTCGTATTCGGAGCGGCTGTCGCGCGGCATCGGCTTCAACCCCGGCGGGCCTGTTCGAGCAGCCAGTCGCTGAAGAACTTCAGCAGCGGCCGCTGGTCCGCGCGCTCGGGCGTCACGAGGTAGTAGGCGCGCTCGCCCGCGAGCGGCCGCGGGCAGGCCACCACCAGCTCGCCGCGCGCGAGTTCGTCGGCCACCAGCATGGTCGGCATCAACGCCACGCCCAGGCCCTGCGAGGCGGCCGCCGCCAGGATCGAGAACAGCTCGTAGCGCGGGCCGCCGCGCGCATTGGGGGCGTCGACCTGCTGCGCATCGAACCACTGGCGCCAGCCGTCGGGCCGCGTGCTCTGCTGCAGCAGCGGCATGTGCGCGATGGCCGTGGGCGAGACCGGCTTGCCGCGCGGCAGCAGCGCGGGGCTGCAGACCGGCACCACGTCCTCCTGCATCAGCGGCAGCGCGTGCGTGCCGGCCCAGTTCTGCACCTGCGCCACCGTGCCCGCGTAGAGCGCGGCGTCGAACTCCGCGTCGGCGAACAGGAAGGGCCGGGTGCGCGTCTCGATGTGCACCACCACGTCGGGCTGCAGCGCCGCGAAGCCCTTGAGCCGCGGCATCAGCCAGCGCGTGGCGAAGGTGGGCACGGCCGCCAGCGACAGCGAACCGCCCTCGCCCTGGTGCGCCATCGCGTCGAGCGTGTCGCGCTCCATCGCCTCGAGCCGCTTGGCGGTCTGCCGCGCATAGGCCGCGCCGCTCGCGGTCAGCGCCACGCCGTGGCGCGTGCGGCGGAACAGCGCCACGCCGAGGAAGGCCTCGAGCGTGCCGATCTGGCGCGACACCGCGCTCTGGGTGAGGGCGAGTTCCTGCGCGGCGCGCGTGTAGCTCTCGTGGCGCGCGGCCGCGTCGAAGCACACGAGGGTCTGCAGGGGCGGGATCTTGCGGCGCATGTATGCCGCGAGTGTATGACTGGCGAAGGGCTTTCATCAATGAAAGCACGGTTCCGGCAACGCCCAAGACATTCTGGATCCGCATATCTGGGTGAGGATTCATCGTTTGCGCCGCGCCCTCTGCCTCGCTAGGATCGGCCGATCCCCCTCTTTTCCCCTTTTCCGGAGACAGCCGCATGGCCGCCAAAGCTTCCTTCCACTGGGACGACCCCTTCCTGCTCGACCAGCAGCTCACCGACGACGAGCGCATGATCCGCGACGCGGCCAATGCCTACTGCCAGGAGCGCCTGGCACCGCGCGTGCTCGAGGGCTTCCGCACCGGCGAGACCGACCCGGCGATCTTCCGCGAGATGGGTTCGCTGGGCCTGCTGGGCCCGACGATCCCCGAGCAGTACGGCGGCCCCGGCCTCAACTACGTGGCCTATGGCCTGATCGCGCGCGAGGTCGAGCGCGTCGATTCGGGCTATCGCTCGATGGCCAGCGTGCAGAGCTCGCTCGTGATGGTGCCGATCTTCGAATTCGGCTCCGAGGGCCAGAAGCAGAAGTTCCTGCCCAAGCTCGCCACCGGCGAATGGATCGGCTGCTTCGGCCTGACCGAGCCCGACCATGGTTCCGACCCCGGCAGCATGGCCACGCGCGCCAAGAAGGTGCCGGGCGGCTACGCGCTCACCGGCAGCAAGATGTGGATCAGCAATTCGCCGATCGCCGACGTGTTCGTGGTCTGGGCCAAGGAAGTCAGCGAGAGCGGCGCCGTCGGCCCGATCCGCGGCTTCGTGCTCGAGAAGGGCATGAAGGGCCTGAGCGCCCCGGCGATCCACGGCAAGGTCGGCCTGCGCGCCAGCATCACCGGCGAGATCGTGATGGACAACGTGTTCTGCCCCGAGGAGAACGCCTTCCCCGAGGTGCAGGGTCTCAAGGGTCCATTCACCTGCCTCAACAGCGCCCGCTACGGCATCTCGTGGGGCGCGCTCGGCGCCGCCGAGGACTGCTGGCATCGTGCGCGCCAGTACACGCTGGACCGCAAGCAGTTCGGCCGCCCGCTGGCCGCCAACCAGCTGATCCAGAAGAAGCTGGCCGACATGCAGACCGAGATCTCGCTGGGCCTGCTGGGCAGCCTGCGCCTGGGCCGCATGAAGGACGAAGGCACGGCCGCGGTCGAGATCACCTCGATCATGAAGCGCAACAACTGCGGCAAGGCCCTCGACATCGCCCGCCTGGCGCGCGACATGATGGGCGGGAACGGCATCAGCGACGAGTTCGGCGTGGCGCGCCACCTCGTGAACCTCGAGGTCGTGAACACCTACGAAGGCACGCACGACATCCATGCGCTGATCCTGGGCCGTGCCATCACCGGCATCGCCGCGTTCGCCAACTGAAAACGGACAGCCGAACGCGGAAGGAAGATCCAAGCGACTTCCGCGTTCTGCCCCCGCATTCCCGACATGACCCAAGCAGCCCTCGACGGCATCAAGGTTCTCGATCTGTCCCGCGTGCTCGCGGGCCCGTGGTGCACGCAGATCCTCGCGGACCTGGGCGCCGATGTCGTCAAGATCGAGCGTCCCGGCGTCGGCGACGACACCCGCACCTGGGGCCCGCCCTTCGTGAAGGACGCGAACGGCAACGACAGCGACCAGGCCAGCTACTTCACCGCCTGCAACCGCAACAAGCGCTCGGTCACCATCGACATGGCCACGCCCGACGGCCAGGCGCTGCTCAGGCAGATGGCGGCGCAGGCCGACGTGGTGGTGGAGAACTTCAAGACCGGCGGCCTGAAGCAGTACGGCCTCGACCAGGAGACGCTGCGCCGTGCCAACCCGCGGCTCATCTACTGCAGCGTCACCGGCTTCGGCAACGACGGCCCCTATGCCGAGCGCGCGGGCTACGACCTGATGATCCAGGCCATGACCGGCATGATGAGCATCACCGGCCGCCCCGACGGCGAGCCCGGCGGCGGCCCGTTGCGCGTGGGCGTCGCGCTCACCGACATCTTCACCGGCGTCTACGCGAGCACCGCGATCCTCGCCGCGCTGCAGGTGCGGCACCGCACCGGCGAAGGCCAGCACATCGACATGGCGCTGCTCGACGTGGGCATGGCGATTCTCGCCAACCAGGCCAGCGCCTTCCTCAACACCGGCAAGGCGCCGGCGCGCCAGGGCAACACCCATCCGAGCCTCGCGCCCTATCAGGACTTCCCGACGCTGGATGGCGCGATGCTGCTGGCGATCGGCAACAACGGCCAGTTCGCGCGCTTCTGCGAGGCCGCGGGCCAGCCCGGCTGGGCCAGCGACGCGCGCTTCGCGACCAACACCCTGCGCGTGAAGCACCGCGGCGTGCTGATCCCGATGATGGAAGAACTCACGCGCACGCGCACCACGGCCGACTGGGTCGCGCTGCTCGAGGACAAGGCCGTGCCCTGCGGCCCGATCAACGACATCGCGCAGGCCTTCGACGATGCGCAGATCAAGGCGCGCGGCCTCGCGGTCACGCTGCCGCGCGACGCGGGCGACGGCATCACGGCCATCACCGGCGTGGCGAGCCCGCTGCGCCTGTCGGCCACGCCGCCGGTGCTGCGCCGTGCGCCGCCCGCGCTGGGCCAGCACACGCGTGAGGTGCTCGGCGAGCTGGGCATCGACGCGGCGCGTTTCGAGGCGTTGCGCGCCGCGGGCGTGGTCTGACACACTGGCGGGCATGACCCGCCCGCACGATCCTTCCGATGCCGCGCCGTTCGCGCTGCGGCGCATCGATCACCTGGTGCTGCGCGTGCGCGATGCCGAGCGTTCCATCGCCTTCTATGTCGGCGTGCTCGGCTGCACGGTCGACAAGCGGCGCGACGACCTCGGCCTGGTGCACCTGCGCGCGGGCGCAAGCCTGATCGACCTCGTCGCGCACGACGGCAAGCTGGGCCGCGCGGGTGGTGCGCTGGCCGGCCGCGAGGGCCGCAACCTCGACCACCTGTGCCTGCGCATCGAGCCCTTCGACGAGGCCGCGATCCGCGAGCGCATGGCGCGCCATGGCGTCGAGGTCGATGGCGAGGTGCAGAACAACTACGGGGCCGAGGGCACGGGGCCCTCGATCTATCTGCGCGACCCCGACGGCAACGGCGTCGAGCTCAAGGGGCCAGCGGCCTAACCGCGCCCGAGCACCGCGACCGCGAACACCGCCACGCCCAGCACCAGGTTCAGGCTCACGAGCTTGCGCACCAGGTCGAGCCGGCCCGCGGCCACCGGCCAGGCGCCGTCGTCGACCGCGCGCCGCATCGCGCGGAACACCGAGGCGCGGATGTAGACGTAGATCGCGGCCATCACGATCGCGATGCCCATCATCGCCTCGACGCGCCAGTGCACGCCGCGGAAGCCGCCCGTGGCCAGGATCATCGCCACGCCCGTCACGAACAGCAGCGTGACCGAGGCATCGACCCCGACGAAGAAGCGCCGCAGGGTCGCGGCCATCATGCGCAGGCGCAGCGGCGGCTCGAGCGTGGCGACGGCGGCCGGGCGCACCGCGAAGTGCATGAGGGCCATGCCGCCGACCCAGAAGGCGGCGCACAGCAGGTGGACGAAGAGCGGGAGCAGGTAGGACATGGCGGCGATCAGACCACCGAAGCCCGCCGCGCGCAACGATCTCCCCGCGCGCCCCTCAGCCCGCGCGCGCGCGTGGCGCCGGCTTGCGAACCTTGGCCGGCCCGGCGTCCGCGTAGCGCTTCATGTCGCGCACCACGCAGCGCAGCAGCTCGGCCGCGGCCGGCGACAGCAGGCGTCCGTGGCGCGACACGATATGCGAGCGGCCCTGCGACAGCAGCGGGTTCTTCATCGGCAGTTCGATCAGCTCGGGATGGTCGGCATTCGGCGTCAGCGAGATCCGCGTGCCCAGCGTGTAGCCCAGCCCGGCCGAGACGAAATGGCCGAGCGCGCTGAACGAGGTGGTGGTCAGCACCGAAGGCAGCCGCACGCCCTCGCTGATCTCGGCCGCCTCGATGTGCTGGCGCACGCCGAAGTTGCGGTGCAGCGTGGCGCCCGGGTAGGGCAGCAGGTCGGCGAGCTTGAGCGGCCGGCCCAGTTGCGCGAGCGGATGCGAGCGCAGCACCAGCGCCTGGATCGGCTGCGGATGCGACTGGTGCGAGGTCAGCCGCTCGTCTCGCGGCGGCTGGAACAGCATGCCGATGTGGGCGCGCTCCTCGACCACGCGGCGCACGATCTCGTCGGTGCTGGCCACGTCGAGGTCGATGGTGATCTTCGGATGCGTGGTCATGAACTCGCGCAGGCTGTGGCGCATCAGCCAGTCCACGTAGCCTTCGCCCGCCACGATGTCGATGTGGCCGCGCTCGATCTTGCGGATGCTGTCCATCTGCGCCATCAGGTGCTGCTTCTGGCTGTTCTGCCGGCGCACGTAGCCGGCCAGCATCTCGCCCGCGTCGGTGGGCACCACGCCGCGGCCATGGCGCTCGAGCAGCGGCACGCCGCACTCCTGCTCGAGGATGCCGATCGCGCGGCTGACGGCCGAGGGGTCCATGTCGAGCACGTCGGCCGCGCCGCGCACCGAGCCGCTTTCGAGCACCTGCATGAAGTAGCGCACGCGGCGCGTGTCGAGCCTGTCGTCCATGCCCGGTCTCCTGAGTGTTGCATTCAATGCATCGAATATCCCGATTTGCGGTCATTGATGCAATAGGCCTACATGGAGAAACTCGCCGCCATCCGCCAGCAAAGGCTTCACCCACGGCTCCAGACCGACGCCCCACCATGACCTCCGCCGCCTCCGTTCCCGTCACGGCCGCGCCCTCCGGCGCTTCCGGAAAACTCAAGCTCGTGGCCGTCACGCTGGCCATCGTGGCCGTGGCCGAGCTGGTCGGCCCGGTGCAGTTCAGCGTCGGCCCGGGCAAGGTGGCGCTGCTGCCGATGCTGTGGGCGCTGCTGATCGCCGCGATCTGGGGCATCGCGTACCGCCGCGTACCGGGCGTGGCGCGCGTCGCCACCGCCGAGCAGTCCTTCGCGGGCGGCCTGCTCAACGCCGGCCTGCTGCTGTTCGTGGTGAAGCTGGGCCTCACGGTCGGCGCCGCGCTGCCGCAGGTCAAGCAGGCCGGCTGGGCGCTGCTGTTCCAGGAGTTCGGCCATGCGCTCGGCACCCTGGCGCTGGGCCTGCCGCTGGCGCTGCTGCTGGGCATCAAGCGCGAGGCCGTGGGCGCCACCTTCTCGGTGGGGCGCGAGGGCAACCTCGTGATCATCGGCGAGAAGTACGGCATGGCCTCGCCCGAGGGCCGCGGCGTGCTGGCCGAATACATCACCGGCACCGTGCTGGGCGCGTTGTTCATCGCGGTGCTGGCGGGCTTCATCGCCAGCCTGCACGTCTTCGATCCGCGCTCGCTGGCCATGGGCGCCGGCGTGGGCTCGGGCAGCCTGATGGCGGCCGCGCTCGGCGCCATCGCCGCGCAGCAGCCGGCAGAGATGCTGCCGCAGCTCACGGCCATCGCCGCCGCCTCGAACCTGCTGACCACCGTCGCGGGCTTCTACTTCACGCTGTTCCTCTCGCTGCCGCTGTGCTCGTGGCTCTACGGCAAGCTCGAGCCGGTGCTGGGCCGCTTCTCGAAGCGCGGCGCGACCGATGCGGGCACCGCCGCCATGTCGCAGGTCAGCGTGGCGCATGGCGGCGCGCTGCCGCTGCGCGACACGCTGATCGCCTGGGCCGTGGTGGGCGGCGGCGTGCTGATCGGCAACTCGCTGACCTACAAGGTGCCGCTCCTGGTCTCGCTCGAGGGCATGCTGGCCGTGGTGGCGATCGCGCTGGCGGTCGAGGGCCTCAAGCGCCTGGTGCCGCGCCTGCCGATGGTGCTGGTGCTGTCGGTGGTGGCCACGGTGGTGGGCATCCCGGGGCTGCTGCCGTTCTCCGACGCGCTGATCGCGCTCACCGCCAAGCTCAACTTCCTGGCCTTCACCACGCCGGTGCTCGCGCTGGCTGGCTTCTCGGTGGCGAAGGACCTGCCGGTGTTCCGCCAGCTCGGCTGGCGCATCGTGGTGGTGTCGCTGACCGCCACGGCCGGTACCTTCCTGGGCGCTACCCTGATCGCCGAATTCTTCCACTGACCCCACGAGAGAACCCCACCATGTACCGCGACCCCGAAATCGCCGAAGACACCCGCGCGCGCATGCAGGCCTGGCGCCGCGACATCCACGCCAATCCCGAGACCGCATTCGAGGAGCACCGCACCGCCAACGTGGTTGCCAACGCGCTGATGCTGATGGGCCTGCCGGTGCACCGCGGCCTGGCCGGCACCGGCGTGGTCGGCACGCTTTCGAACGGCGACGGTCCGAGCATCGCGCTGCGCGCCGACCTCGACGCGCTCAACATGCAGGAGCTGGGCACGCAGGCCCATGCCTCGAAGTGCGTGGGCAAGATGCACGCCTGCGGCCACGACGGCCACACCGCGATGCTGCTCGGCGCGGCCGAGCACCTGTCGCGCCACAAGCCGTTCAAGGGCACGGTGCACTTCGTGTTCCAGCCGGCCGAGGAGAACGAGGGCGGCGGCCGCGTGATGGTCGAGGAAGGCCTGTTCGACCAGTTCCCCGCCGATGCCGTCTACGGCATGCACAACTTCCCGAGCCTGCCGCGCGGCCGGTTCGCGATCCGCAAGGGCACCATGACGGCCTACCTCGACACCTTCGAGATCGTGGTCACCGGCAAGGGCAGCCATGGCGCCATGCCCGAGACCGGCATCGACTCGGTGGTGGTCGCCGCGCAGCTCATCAATGCGCTGCAGACCATCGTGAGCCGCCGCACCGGCGCCACCGACTCGGCCGTGGTCAGCGTCACGCAGATCCATGGCGGCGACACCTGGAACGTGATCCCCGAGACCGTGGTGCTGCGCGGCACGGTGCGCACGCTCGACGCCGCGATCCAGGACCAGACCCAGGCCGCGATGCAGCAGATCTGCGAGGGCGTGGCCGCCACCCACGGCGCGAAGGTCGCGCTCGACTACCGCCGCGGCTATCCGGGCGTGGTCAACACGCCGGCCGAGACCGACGCGGCGATCGCCGCGGCCGCCAGCCTGGTCGAGCGCGAACAGGTGCTGACCGACATCCCGCCGGCCATGGGCTCGGAGGACTTTGCCTTCATGCTGCAGAAGCGTCCGGGCGCCTACATCGGCATCGGCGCGGGCGAGGGCCCGAACGATCCGAACGTGCACAACCCCTACTACGACTTCAACGACAACATCCTGCCGCTGGGCGCGGCCTACTGGGTGGCACTGGTCAAGCAGCAGCTTCCGGCCGCATGATGCGCTGATGCTGTCCGCCTTCGACATCTTCAAGATCGGCATCGGGCCCTCGAGCTCGCACACCGTGGGCCCGATGCGCGCGGCGCTGCTGTTCGCGTGCTCGCTCGAGCAGCGGGGCCTGCTCGCGCGCGTCGCGCGATTGCGCGTCGACCTGTTCGGCTCGCTCGGCGCCACCGGCCACGGCCATGCGACCGACCAGGGCGTGATCCTCGGCCTGTTCGGCGACGCGCCCGACACGGTGCGACCCGAGACCGTGCAGCCGCGGCTGGAGGCGCTGCGCCGCACCGGCACGCTGATGCTGCTCGGCACCACGCCGATCGCCTTCGACCGCGTGCGCGACATCGTGTTTCGCGGCGAGGAGTCGCTGCCCGAGCATCCCAACGCGATGCGCTTCACCGCCTTCGCCGCCGACGATGCGGTGCTCGCCGAGGGCAGCTATTTCTCGGTCGGCGGCGGCTTCGTCGTCGAGGGCGGCCAGGCCGTGGCCCAGACCGCGGCGGTGGCGGTGCTGCATCCGTTCTCGACGGGCGACGAACTGATGGCGCAATGCCGGGAGAACGGCCTCTCGGTGGCCGCGCTGGTGCTGCGCAACGAATGCGCCTGGCGCCCCGAGGCCGAGGTGCGCGCGGGCCTGCTGCGCATCTGGGGCGTGATGCAGCAGTGCGTGCAGCGCGGCTTCGGCATCGACAACCCGCTGGCCGCCCAAGCGCTGCCCGGCCCGCTGCGCATGCGCCGGCGCGCGGGCGAGCTGCACCGCGAGCTGCTGGCGCAGGCCGGCGCGGCCGATCCGCTCGCGGCCATGGACTGGGTCAATGCCTTCGCGATGGCCGTGAACGAGGAGAACGCGGCCGGCGGCCGCGTGGTGACCGCGCCCACCAACGGCGCGGCCGGCGTGGTGCCGGCCGTGATGCACTACTACCAGCGCTTCGTGCCGAGCGCGAGCGACGCGGGCATCGTCGACTTCCTGCTCACGGCCGCGGCGATCGGCATGCTCTACAAGACCAACGCCTCGATCTCGGGCGCCGAGGTCGGCTGCCAGGGCGAGGTCGGCGTGGCCTGCTCGATGGCGGCCGGCGCGCTGGCCGCGGTGCTCGGCGGCACGCCGGCGCAGGTCGAGAACGCGGCCGAGATCGGCATGGAGCACAACCTCGGCCTGACCTGCGACCCGGTCGGCGGCATGGTGCAGATCCCCTGCGTGGAACGCAATGCGATGGGCGCGGTGAAGGCCATCAACGCGGCGCGCATGGCGCTGCGCGGCGACGGCAGCCACTACGTCTCGCTCGATGCCGTGATCCGCACCATGAAGCAGACCGGCGAGGACATGAAGTCGACCTACAAGGAGACTTCGCTCGGCGGGCTCGCGGTCAACGTCGTGGAGTGTTGAGCCTGCTTCAAGGTACGAACATGTCCCACGGTTCCTTGCCCGCCGGCAGCCCGGGCCGCGCGGTCAGCGAGGCCAGCGGCTCGCCGGCCTCGAAGCGCGCGGCCAGGTCCGCGGGGTCGAACACCACGCCCATGAAGTTCTCGGCATAGGCACCGCCCGCGAAGAAGGCATCGACCTCGGCGGCGGTCTCGAACACGTCGTGCTGCAGCTCGAGCCGGTGGCCGTCGGGGTCGCGGTAGTACATCGAGATCGTCGGCCCGTGGTTGATGCACCAATAGGGCACGATGCCGAGCGCGGCCAGCCGCCGGTGGTTGGCGAGCAGCGCGGCCAGCGAGCCGTAGGTGAAGGCGATGTGCTCGAGCCCGGTGTTCGCATCGGCCTCGCGGCCCAGGTCGGGGCGCGCGATCAGGCCGATGCGGTGGTGCTCATCGTCGTAGCTCAGGAAGCACAGCATCTCGTTCTCGAAGGCCACGCGCGCCTGCAGCACCGCGAGGTACCAGGCGCGCGAACGCGCGAGTTCGGCCACGCGCAGAACCACGTGGGCGAGCTTCACGGGCCGCAGTGCGGAAGAGGCGAGGTCGGGCAGGGCACGCTTGGGGTCGTTCATCGGGCGGTCTCCAGGGGTTCTTGCACCACGCGGTTCTCGATGTGGCCGATGCCCTCGATCTCCACGCGCACCACGTCGCCCGGCACCAGGTAGCGCGGCGGGTCCATCAGGCCGCCGACGCCCGCGGGGCTGCCGGTGCTCAGCACGTCGCCGGGCTCGAGCGTGAAGGCGGTGCTCAGCTCGACCAGCATGGCCTCGATGCGATGGATCATCTGGGCGGTGTCGCCGTCCTGGCGCAGCTCGCCGTTGACCCAGGTGCGCAGCCGCAGCGCATGCGGGTCGGCAATCTCGTCGCGCGTCACCAGCCAGGGGCCGAAGGGGCCATGGGTGTCGAAGGACTTGCCCAGGGTGTGCGTGGGCGCGCGCAGCTGCCAGTCGCGCACGCTCATGTCGTTGATCACCACGTAGCCCGCGACCATGGCCATCGCTTCCTCGGCGCGCACATGGCGGCAGCGCCGGCCGATGACCACGCCGAGCTCGCCCTCGTAGTCGAACTGCGCCGACACGCGCGGCCGGTGCACGTCGTCGAAGGGGCCGGCCACGCACGACACCTGCTTGTTGAACCACACCTGTCCCGGCGGCCGTACGACGCCGAGCTTCGCGGCCTCCTCGAGGTGCGAGGCGTAGTTGCCGCCGAGACCGAGAAACTTGCGCGGCTCGGGCACCGGCGCCGCGAGCCGCACATCGGCCAGCGGCAGGCGCGCTGCCGTCTCGATGGCCGCGCGCAGCCAGGCCAGGCCCTCGTCGCCGCGCGCCAGCAGCTCGCGCACGCCGGCCGGCGCGCCGGGCAGGGCGCTGGCGTCGAGCACTTCGTCGTTTCGGACCACGCCGAAGCGAAGGGCACCGCGGTGATGGAAGCTGGCGATTTTCATGGGCGTGGACATTGACCGATACGAGGCGATCGATGATGCTGATGGAACGAAGCGACAACAATCCGCCAAAAAAGAACGGATCGTTCTGCCAGCGGAACAGGAGACATGGACGATTTCAACGACCTCGCGCTGTTCGCGCACGTGGTGCAGCAGCAGGGCTTCAGCGCCGCGAGCCGGCACCTGGGCATTCCCAAGTCGCGCCTGAGCCGCCGCGTCGCGCAGCTCGAGGAACGGCTGGGCGTGCGGCTGTTGCAGCGCAGCTCGCGCCGGCTGCTGCTGACCCATGTCGGCGAGCAGTTCTACGAGCGCTGCCAGGCCACAGTGGCCGCGGGCGAGGAGGCCTTCGACGTGGTGCGCCAGGCCGTCGCGCGGCCGCAGGGGCCGCTGCGCGTGAGCGCGCCCTTCACGCTCGCGCAGTTCTGGCTCACGCCGCTGATCCCCGATTTCATGCGCGCCTTTCCCGAGGTGCGGCTCTCGCTGGAAGTGAGCCACCGGCGCGTCGATCCGCTGCAGGAGAACGTCGACGTGGTGCTGCGCGTGCGGCGCCCGCCGTTCGAGGATTCGAGCCTGGTCGCGCGGCCGCTGGGCCGCACGGTCGACGTGCTGCTCGCGAGCCCGGCGCTGCTCGAGCGCCTGGGCACGCCCGCGAGCCTCGACGACCTGGCCGCGTGGCCGATGCTTTCGCTGCCCGACCGTGCTGCTCGCGAGCCCGGCGCTGCTCGAGCGCCTGGGCACGCCCGCGAGCCTCGACGACCTGGCCGCGTGGCCGATGCTTTCGCTGCCCGACACCGGCGAGCGCCACCTGTGGCGGCTGGAGCGCGGCAGGCAGGTGCACGAACTGGGCTTCGTGCCGCGCCTGGTCGCCGACGACATGTTCGCGCTCAGGCACGTGGCGCTGCAGGGCCTGGGCGTGGCGCTGCTGCCCGAGATCCTGTGCCGCGACGAGCTGCGCGAGGGCCGCCTGGTGCGCCTGTTTTCCGACTGGGCCTGCACCGCGAGCGAGATCCAGGCGGCCTTCGCCTCGCGCCGCGGCATGCTGCCGGCGGTGCGCGCCTTCATCGACCACCTGCTGGCCCATCCGCCCGGCGCGCCGCAGCCGGGCGCTGGCTTATCCTGAACGGCTTCGCGCCTTTCGCCGCCCTTGCATCGAATTTCATCGAAAGAAGGAACAGATCCCATGACCCCCACGAACCCCACCGTCGCCGAGAAACGCGCGGCCTTCCGCGCGCTGCATGCCCAGGGCTGCTTCGTCATCCCCAACCCGTGGGATACCGGCAGCGCGCGCTACCTCGAAGGCCTGGGCTACAAGGCACTCGCCACCACCAGCTCGGGCTTCGCCTGGTCGCACGGCCAGGCCGACGGCGCCATCGCGCGCGACGCGGTGCTCGCGCACCTGCGCGAACTGGTGGCCGCCACGGCGCTGCCGGTCAATGCCGATTTCGAGAACGGCTTCGGTGCCGATCCGCAGGCCGTGGCCCGGAGCGTGCGGCTCGCGGTCGAGACCGGCGTGGCCGGCCTGTCGATCGAGGACTCGACCGGCAACCCCGACGCGCCGCTGTTCCCCATCGAGGTCGCGGTCGAGCGCATGCGCGCCGCGCGCGGCGCCATCGATGCGGCGGGCGGCGACACGCTGCTGATCGGTCGCGCCGAGAACTTCTTCGCCGGCCGGCCCGACCTCGACGACGCGATCGCGCGCCTCAAGGCTTATGCCGAGGCCGGCGCCGACTGCCTCTATGCGCCCGGCATCAAGACGCGCGAGCAGATCGCGGCCGTGGTCGCGGCGGTCGCGCCCAAGCCGGTGAACCTGCTGGTCGGCGCGACCAGCGAACTCACGATGAAGGACATCGAGGCGCTCGGCGTGCGCCGCGTCAGCGTGGGTGGCGCGATGGCGCGCGCGGCCTGGGGCGGCTTCATCCGCGCCGCGCGCACGCTGGCCGACGAGGGCCGCTTCGACGGCTTCGCCGACGCCGCGCCCGGGGCCGAGCTCAACGCCTTCTTCAAGCCCTTCGGCCGCTGAAGCGCGTGGAGCCGCTGCTCGCCGAGATCCGCGCCTGCCGCGTCTGCGAGGTGCATCTGCCACTGGGCCCGCGCCCGGTGGTGCAGGCCGGCGCGGATGCGCGGCTCTTGATCGTCGGCCAGGCGCCGAGCATGACGGTGCACCGCACGGGCGTGCCCTGGGACGACCGCAGTGGCGACCAGCTGCGGCGCTGGCTCGGCGTGGAGCGCGAACTGTTCTACGACGCCTCGCGCATCGCGCTCGTGCCCATGGGCTTCTGCTACCCGGGGCGCGGCACCAGCGGCGACCTGCCGCCGCGCAAGGAGTGCGCGCCGCTGTGGCACGAGCGGCTGCTGGCGCAGATGCCGCGCGTCGAGCTCACGCTGCTGATCGGCCAGTACGCGCAGCGCCGCCACCTGGGCAACCGGGCGCGCGACGGCGTGACCGAGACCGTGCGCGCCTTCGCGGAATTCGCGCCGCGCGTCATCCCGCTGCCGCATCCCTCGCCGCGCAACACCGGCTGGCAGCAGCGCCATCCGTGGTTCGAGAGCGAGGTGCTGCCGGTGCTGCGCGAGCGCGTGCGGCTGGCACTGGGCATGGGCACCGGCGGCTGAACGCTTCGTCGCGGGACGAAGCGTGCGGGGGACGAAGGCCGCACCATCGCGGTCATCGTCATCCACCGCAACAGAAAGATTCCCATGCCCGCGCGCGAAGTCATCCGTGTCGAACCCCTCTCCACCTGGCTCGATCGCTGGAAGGCACCGGCCTCCATCGTCACGCGCCATGGCGACACCGTCTATGTCTCGGGCCTGCCGCCCTTCGATCCCGAGACCGGGCAGGTGGCGGTCGGCGCCTCGGTCGAGCGGCAGGCCGAGCTGGTGCTCGAACAGCTGAAGCTGTGCCTGGAGACGGCGGGCTCGTCGCTCGCGAATGCGCTCAAGTGCAACGTGTACTGCACCTCGGCGGAGAAGTTCGCCGCGGTCAACGCGGTCTATGCGCGCTACTTTCCCGAGTCGCCGCCCGCGCGCATCTTCGTCTGCGTGCCGGCCTGGTTCGGGCCCTTCGACATCGAGATCGACTGCATCGCGGCGCGCGGCTGAGGCCGCTTCAGCGCGCGGCCTTCCTCGGCCGCGCCGCCGGCCGTCGCGGGGGCTTCGCCTCGAGCACCAGTTCGGCGGGCAGGCCGTCGTTCCACGACTCGGCGAAGTAGGCGCGGTCGCTGGGCACCAGCTGCGGCAGCGCTTCGCGCAAGGTGGCGAGCGAGCGCTCGGCCGCCTTCAGGTCGCCCGCATGGGCCGCGTACCACGCATGCTCGAACAGCAGGCTGCAATGCTGCAGGCCCGGGTAGCGGCGCCGGCCGGCCTGGTGGTCGGCCAGCCGCGCCTGCGCCACCTCGACCCAGCGCGCGGGCCAGTGCGTGGCGTCGAAGGCATCGGCGAGCGGACCGGCCAGCGCCGAGATCGCGGCCGGGTCGAGCGGCGCCTGGGCGCGGAACTGCGCGAGCGTGGGCCGGGGCTCGGCGCCGCAGTGGCCGCGCGCGATGCGCATCAGGTAGATCGCGTTCCAGGCCGAGCGGCCCTGGCCGTCGGCCTGGCCGCAGAGCCATTCGCTGAAGGCGATCCACTGCACGGCATGGCGCGTGGTGTAGTCATTCGCCGTGGTATCGCCGCGCCGCTTCGGGCCCCGCGCGGGCACGTCGAGGCCCACGCGGTCGAACAGCCACACCGCCATGCCGAGGTTGGCCGCCACGTGCTGGGCGGCATCGAAGGAGTGCGACTCGAAGGCCGCGGTCAGGGCGTCGCCGAAGCGGCGCAGCGATTCCTCGGCGAGCAGGCTGGCGGCCGGCGCATCCTCGGCCGCGAGCGCCAGCGCGCGCGAGCGGCAACCGAGCGCCCACAGGTTGCACCATTCGAAGCGCACGTCGGGATGGTGGCGCAGCACTACGCTGCGCGCCGGGTCGTCGGCCATGCCGCCGAGCAGCGACTGCGCCAGCGGCAGGTCGCGCGCGGTGTAGGCGCACCAGGCCGAGACGATGCATTCCATCGCGCCGAGGTAGTCGTTGCCCGCCACGTGGTGCGCGAGGCGCTGCTTCTTGAGCGCCTCGAGCTGGCGGCGCGCCTGCTCGTTGTCGCCGAGGCGGCGCCACAGCATGGCCTCGTTGAGCGTGACCAGCGCGCGCTGGAAGCCGCTGGCCGCGAGCGTGCCCGCGAGCCGTATCGATTCGAGCGCGCTCGGCTGGCCGGCGCCGTCGCCGGCACCGGCGGCCACCGGCGTCATCAGCCGGCCCTGGCGCGCGGCCCGCTGCGCGGACACGAGCTGCTTCCAGAAGGCCGCGTCCTGCAGGTGCACCGCTTCGGGCGGCGCCGAAGCGCCGGCCGAGGCGCCCGTGCGCGCGCGCAGGCCGAGGAACGAGGCGATCTCGGCCGCGCTCGCGGCGCGTCCCTCGACCTCGCAGCGTACGCGCCGCGCCTCGGCCGGCGGCAGCCAGAACGGGCCCTGGCTGCGCCGCTCGGCATTGAGGAAGCGCGGCTCGCGCGTGCCGTCCTCGCCCCAGCCGACCTCGATGCCCCAGGCCTTGAAGTCGCGGAAGGCGCGGCTCACGACCATGCGCAGCGTGCTCGCGTCCGACACCTCGCCGCGCAGGTCGGCCAGCCGCACCATCGGGGTCTGGCTGTCGTGCGCATGGCGCATGCGCACCAGCAGCCACAGCGACTGGAAGGCCGCGCGCCGGCCGTCGACCGACTGCGGGGAGGTGAGCTCGACGACGAGCGGGGATGAAGCGGAAGCGGGACTTGGCACGCCCCGCATTGGACCTCAAATCGAGGCCGCGGCAAGGGCCGGGGCGCGCTTCCTTCAGCTTGCGCGGTGGCCGTGCTCGCAGTGCGAGGGCGCGGGCTGCATCAGCCCCGGCAGCTCGCTGCGGCCGACGCCGAGGTCGCGCAGGTCGTGCTCGCTCATGCCGGCGAGCTGGCACGCATCGGCACGGGCCCGGCGGCGATTCGCCGCGTGCCGGCGCCAGCCGCGCAGGGCATGCAGAAGGCGTTGGCGAAAGCTCGGGGACGATGCGGTCTTCACGATGGGCTCCTGGGGTTGCGATGTCGGTGCGCTCATCTTCGGCGTCGCCGTGCTATTGTGGAAGTTGAGATTTCTGAGCCTTCTCATCAGCTTTCCTGATTCGACGCCCATGCGCCACCTCAACCTCGACCAGCTGCGCACCCTGATCGCGATCGCCGACCTCGGCAGCTTCTCGGCCGCGGCGCAGGCGTTGCACCTCGCGCAGCCCACGGTCAGCCTGCATGTCTCCGAACTCGAGTCGCGGCTCGATGCCAAGCTGGTGGTGCGCGGCGCGCGCGGCATCACGCCCACGGCGGCCGGCGCGGCGCTGGTGGAGCGCGGGCGCAAGCTGCTGCGCGACACCGACGATGCGCTCGACGCGGTCAAGCGGCAGGCCGAGGGCCGCAGCGGCCGCGTGCGGCTGGGCACGTCGACCGGCGTGGTGGTCGACCTGCTGCCGCAGGTGCTCGAGGCGCTGGGCGCGCAGGACGCGGGCATCGACGTCGAGGTGGCGATCCTCGGCTCGGGCGAGGCGCTGGCGCGGCTGGCCGCGGGCACGCTCGACATCGGCCTGGTGGCGCTGCCGCAGCCGCCGCTGCGCGACCTGCTGTTCACGCCCTGGCGCACGCAGCCGATGATGGCCTTCGTGCCGCAGCGCACGAAGGCGCCCAGGCGCGTCACGCCGGCCTGGCTGGCCGAGCAGCCGCTGATCTTCAACGACGCGACCACCCACATGTACCGGCTCACGATGGAGTGGTTCGCGGCCGGGGGCTTCGCGCCGCGCGCGCGCATCGAGCTCAACTACGACGCGGCCATCCGCAGCCTGGTGGCAGCCGGCTATGGCGCCGCGCTGCTGCCGCTGCAGCCGACGACCGACGCGGCGCTCGGCGAGCGCCTGCAGGTCCTGCCGATCGTGCCAAAGCTCACGCGCCGCCTGGGCATCGCGCACCGGCCGCGCGCGCTGCTCGACGGCGCCACGCTGCGGGTGCTCGAGGTGCTGGCGGGGTTCCGCCAGACCTGAGAGGCTTTACGACGCCTCGGGCTTGCGCGCGCCGAGCGAGAGGATCTCGTTGGCGTTGACGATGGCGGCCGCGATCTCTTCCATGGTGGCGCGCTTGCTCATCGCCTGCTCGCGGATCAGGTCGTAGGCCTGGCCCTCCGACACGCCATGCGTCTTCATGAGAATCGCCTTGGCCTCCGCGAGTTGCCGCACGCCCAGCAGCTTGGCCTCGGTCTTGCGCAGGCGCCGCGCGAGCGAGCGGTTCTGCTTGTGCGCCTCGCGCGCCACCACCAGCGCCGACAACAGTCCGAAGGAGCGCACCGGCGAGGGCAGCACGGCCTTGGCGCCGATCTCGAGCACGGCCTCGACGATGGTCGGGTTCTCGTAGGTCACGACGGCGATGATGGCCGGCGCGTCCTCGCTCTTGGTCCACTCGAAGCGCAGGTTGATGAAGTCGGGCTGTACCGCCATGAAGGCCACGTCGATGCCCTCGGGCAGTGCCTGCACCGGCGGCCAGAAGGCCTGCACCTGGCAGCCGATGCGCTGCAGCTGCTGGGTGAGCTGACGGCCGTCGCTGTCGTCGGGGTGGATGACCGCGATCTTCAGCAGGCGCAGTTCTTTGAGCTGCGGTGGGGTCACGCGCAGGGTGTGTCTCTTGGGGGGGCTTTCCACTTTCAGGCCTCTTGTTGTTGGTCTTGAGGCTTTTGTTCGGGGCGCGTGCACAGGACAGCGGGTACTTCCCTCCGCGAATGTCCCCCGCCTTCGGCTCCTCCTTTATTTCGCTGCGGGAAGTACCCACTGCCCTGTGCACGGGAGGCGCAGCGGTGGTGCCGGCCGATCAACTGCTGCGCGTCTGGCGCACGCCGGCGGGGTACTCCCCGCAGCGAAATCAAGGAGGAGGCCGCAGGCCGGGGGACATTCGCGGAGGGGAGTACCCCGTCGGCGTGAGCCCCCTCACAACGGTAGAAAGCACGTTCCACCCTAAACCTCCAGCGTATCGAGCCGCGCAGTCCAGTCCCCGAGCGAATGCGTCACCAGATACGGATCGGGATACACGGCACGCGTCGCCTGCCGAACGATGGTGAACTGCCCCTGCGCATCCACACGCCCGATGCGCGGATAGAGACAGGTGTGGTGGTTCGACGGGTCGATCTTCACCCGCCCCTGCGGCGCATCGAACTCGGCCCCCAGGATGTGCGGCAGGATCTCCGCGATGCCGTCGCTGCCCGCCTGCGCGAAGGCATTGGCGTAGATGTGCATCTGGAAGTAGGCCGCTTCCCAGCACAGGTTGGGTACGCAGCCGTCGCCGAAGCGCGCGCGCAGCTGCGCCAGGCAGCGCTGGTTGGCCGGCGAATCGATCGACTGGAAGTAGGGTGCCGCCGTGAAGTGCCCCGTCGCCACCCCGCGCCCCATCTGCGAGATTTCGGCCTCGGAGGTGGTGAGGCTCGCGATCGGCATGCGCTTCGGGTCGAAGCCGGCCTCGGCATAGGCGCGGTACAGGCTCGCGGTGGAGTCGCCCACCACCGTCGAGAAGATGAAGTCGGGCTGCTTGTCGCGGATGTCGGCCATGATGGCCCGGTAGTCCTTCTCGGTCGCGTCGAGCGCCGCGTAGTGCTCGCCGAGTTTTTCGCTGCCGGGGCGCTGCATCACCAGCTCGCCCATGATCCGGTTCGACTCGTAGGGGTAGATGTAGTCGGAGCCGATCAGGTAGACCCGCGCGCCGAAGTTCGTCGTCATGAACTCGGCCAGCTGCACGCTGTTCTGGTTCGGCGCCGCGCCCGTGTAGATCACGTTGCCCGAATACTCGAAGCCCTCGTAGAGCGTCGGGTAGAACAGCAGCTTGTTCCACTTCTCGATCACCGGGATCACCGCCTTGCGGCTGCTCGACATGTAGCAGCCGAAGATCACGTTGACCCGGTCCTGCACGATCAGCTTCTCGGCCAGCTGCGCATAGCGCGCCGGGTTCGACTGCGGGTCGTGGCGCACGGCGACCAGCTCGCGGCCGTCGATGCCGCCGGCCGCGTTGATCTCCTCGATGCCGAGCAGCGCGCCCTGCAGCTGCGACAGGCCGATGGTCGAGGTGACGCCGGTTTCCGAATAGAGGATGCCGACGCGGATGGGATCCTTGTCAGCCATGGGCGGTCGTCCGTGAGGGGTGAGGGGCCGTCATGTCTTTTCTGTCTCGTGTGGGATTCGTTCGGGGCTCCACCCTATCGCAGTTCGATGCTTTCGTCAGTGGGCCGCGGCCAGCCGCGCGCTCATGCGCGCGAGCCGCGCCGGCAGGCTGCGCGCATCGTCGGCGATGCAATAGTTGCGCCAGCCGAAGATGCGCCGCACATAGGCGTCGGCCGCGGCATCGACCGCGATGCAGGCGGTGCGCACGCCCGCGCCGCGCGCCTCGGCCACCGCTTCGCGCGCATCCTCGACGAGGTACTTCGGATCGTGCACGTCGATGTCGGCCGGCGCGCCGTCGGTCACCAAAAGGATCGCGCGCTGGCCCGCGGGCTCGTCCGCGAGCAGCGCCGCCGCATGCCGCAGTGCTGCGCCCATGCGCGTCGAGTAGCGCCCGCGCACCGCGCCGAGGGTCGCGCGCGCGGGCGGCGAGAGCGGCTGGCCGAACTCGAGCAGCCGGTAGTAGTAGACCTCGGCGCGCGTGTTCGACGAGAAGCCGTGCACCGCGAGCCGGTCCGCGCCGCGCGGCCGCGCGGCGGCGAGCATCAGCGCGGCCTGCTTCTCGATCTCGAGCAGCGACAGGCCGTGCGGGCCCGCATCGTTGGCCGAGGCCGACAGGTCGAGCAGCACCAGCACGCTCGATGGCCGCGGCGCCTTGCCGGGGCGCATGAACAAGCGTGCGTCGGGGCGCAGCCGCTGGCGCCGCTCGACCAGCACCTCGATCGCCGCATTGAGGTCGATGTCGTCGCCCTCCCATTGCCGGCGCAGCCGGTGCCGGCGGTCGAGGTGGCGCGCGCGCGGCAGTGCCAGCGGCGGCAGGCTCTCGGCGCGCAGGGCGGCCTGTGCCTGCGCCGGCAGCAGGCCCTGCCACGCAGGCAGCTTCTCGATCACCGTGCACCAGTCGGGGCGCAGGCGTTCGAGGCGGCGGTCCCATTCGGGATAGGTGTAGCGGCCCAGCTCCATGTCGCCGAATTCGGGTGGCGCGCCGGCGGCCGCATCGCCCGCGTCGGAGGGCGGCGGCATGCGCGCGCCCGACTGCTGCAGCGCGATCGCCTCGTCGGGCGGTGGCGGCGTCGCGTCGGCGCCGAAGTCCCAGAGCCAGCTGTTGTCGTCGCGCCAGGGCGCGGGCACCGCGTAACCCTGGGGCTCGAAGCGCACGCGCATCTGGCCGAGGTCGTTGGCCAGGATCGAGGCGATCGCGCGGAAGGCCTCGTAGTCCGCCAGGCCCGCGCGCGCCGCGGTGTCCTCGAACAGCCGGCGCGCCTTCTCGACCCAGTGGCTGCCGTCGTGCAACTCGGGCCGCAGCAGCAGCCGGTCCATGCGCAGCAGCAGCGCCTCGAAGCGCAGGTCGAGCGGATCGGGCGCGGGCGGCAGCGCGTCGGCGAACCAGCCATGCAGGCCGGGGAAGTCGCGCACCAGCAGCCGCTCGACGCGCGCGTCCTCGATCGCCGACACCAGCGCGATGCCCATCGGCCGCAGCGTGTTCGCGCGGCGCGCGGGCGTCGAATGCCGCAGGTGCGCCACCGCATGCGCGACCATCGCGCGGCGCAGCGCCGGCGGGCTGTCCTCGGGAACCAGCAGCCGCCCGGCCGCGATCACCGCGCGCGTGCCCGGCTTCGCGCCGGCCACCAGCGGCTGCACCTCGAGCGCCATGCCGGCGAGCCCGCGCGCGAGCAGCCCCAGCGCGGCGAAGCTGCCGGTGTCGCGCGTCATCCGAACTGGGCCTCGACGAAGCCCTGCAGCGCGCTCGCCATGTCGGGGTCGTCGGTCAGCGCGCGCGTCATCGTCATCTCGCAGCTCTCGCGCGGCGTCACGCCGTCGCGGATCAGCACGCCCGCGTAGATCAGCATGCGCGTCGACACGCCCTCGTCGAGCCCGCGGTGCTTGAGTTCGCGCGAGCAGTGCGCGACGGCCACCAGCTTCGCGGCCAGCGCGGTGTCGATGCCGGCCTCGTGCGCCACGATCTCGGCCTCGAGCGCGCCGTCGGGATAGTCGAACTCCAGCGCCGCGAAGCGCTGGCGCGTCGAGGGCTTGAGGTCCTTGGCGCTGCTCTGGTAGCCGGGGTTGTACGACACCACGAGCTGGAAGTCGGGGTGCGCGCGCACCAGCTCGCCCTTCTTGTCGAGCGGCAGGATGCGGCGCGCGTCGGTCAGCGGATGGATCACCACCGTCGTGTCCTGCCGCGCCTCCACCACCTCGTCGAGGTAGCAGATGCCGCCATGGCGCACCGCCAGCGTCAGCGGCCCGTCGTGCCAGGCCGTGCCGTCGGCGTCGAGCAGGTAGCGCCCGACCAGGTCCGAGGCCGTCATGTCCTCGTTGCAGGCCAGCGTCACCAGCGGCCGGCCCAGCGACCACGCCATGTGCTCGACGAAGCGCGTCTTGCCGCAGCCGGTCGGCCCCTTGAGGATCAGCGGCATGCGGTGGCGCCAGGCCTGCCGGTACAGCGCCACCTCGTTGCCCGCGGGCCGGTAGAAGGGCTCGGACTCGATGCGCCAGGCCGCGAGCGGATCGTGCACGGGTGCGTTCATGGCGTGTCGCGGCTCCCGCTCAACGGTGCTTCGCCGGCTCGTTCGGAATCCCCTCGATCGGGCATTCGGGCGTGCCCACCGTGCTGCGCGTGAACGACTCCACCATTTCGCGCGTGCCCTCGGGGTCGTTGATCCACTGGGTGTAGAAGTTGTAGGGGCAGGCCGCCACGCCCTTGTCGCCGTCGCCCGAGTTGATGGTGCCGGTGTAGCCGCGGTGCACCAGCTTGAACAGATGGTTCTGCGACTGGCCGTTGCGCCGCGCGTCGCGGATCAGGCCCATCGAGAGCTCGGCGTAGTTGATGCCCATCTCCTCCTCGCCGCATTCGCCGAGCGTGCGGCCGTCGAAGCCGATCAGCGCCGAGTGGCCGAAGTACGAGTACACGCCGTCGAAGCCGGCCGCGTTGGCCACCGCCACGTAGGTGTTGTTCATGAAGGCCATCGCCTTCGACACCAGGATCTGCTGCTCCTTGGCCGGGTACATGTAGCCCTGGCAGCGGATGATGAGCTCGGCGCCGCGCATCGCGCAGTCGCGCCAGATCTCGGGATAGTTGCCGTCGTCGCAGATGATCAGGCTCATCTTCATGCCCTTGGGGCCTTCGCTGACGTAGGTGCAGTCGCCCGGGTACCAGCCCTCGATCGGCACCCACGGCATGATCTTGCGGTACTTCTGGACGATCTCGCCCTGGTTGTTCATGAGGATCAGCGTGTTGTAGGGCGCCTTGTTCGGATGCTCCTCGTGGCGCTCGCCGGTCAGCGAGAACACGCCCCAGACGTTGGCGC
>JAESGW010000413.1_pt1 | contig 46553 bp, 40 predicted proteins | sample 9269791 | NCBI WGS metagenome assembly JAESGW01 (sample SAMN16773120, study PRJNA677053) | algae metagenome | isolation source: Aphanocapsa lilacina HA4352-LM1 and co-occurring heterotrophs from near cave... | place: USA: Maniniholo cave, near Haena, Kauai, HI | collected 2009-07-28
AGGCGACGTTCTACACCTCCGGCAAGACCTCCAACGAGGCCGCGTTCGTCTACCAGCTCTTCGCGCGGTCGCTGGGGACCAACAACCGCCCCGACTGCTCCAACATGTGCCACGAGTCGTCCGGGTCGGCGCTCGTGGACACCATCGGCATCGGCAAGGGCTCGGTCAGCCTCGAGGACATCCACCAGGCCAAGCTGCTGCTGGTCGTGGGCCAGAACCCCGGCACCAACCACCCGCGCATGCTGTCGGCGCTCGAGGAGGCCAAGTCCCGCGGGGCCCGCATCATCTCGATCAACCCCCTCCAGGAGGCGGGCCTGGTCCGCTTCAAGAACCCGCAGAACGCCAAGGGCCTGACGGTCGGCACCGCCCTCGCCGACCTCCACCTCCCGATCCGGCTCAACGGCGACCTCGCCTTCTTCCAGGCGGTGGGCGCGCTGCTCGTCGAGTGGGACGCGCTCGACCACGACTTCCTCGAGCGCTACACGACCGGCTTCGAGGCGTACGCCTCCCACGTCGCCGCCCTCGACTGGGGCAAGGTCGAGGCCTCGACCGGCCTCACCCGCGAGCAGATCACCGAGGCCGCTCGCATGGTCGCGGAGTCCCCGGCGACCATCACCTGCTGGGCGATGGGCATCACGCAGCACCACAACGCCGTGGGCACGATCAAGGAGATCGTCAACGTCGCCCTCCTCCAGGGCAACATCGGCCGGCCGGGCGCCGGGGTGTGCCCGGTGCGCGGGCACTCCAACGTCCAGGGCGACCGCACGATGGGCATCTGGGAGCGGGTGCCCGACCACTTCCTCGACGCGATCCGCGACGAGTTCGGCTTCGAGCCGCCGCGCGAGCACGGGCTCGACACCGTCGGGTCCATCCAGGCCCTGCGCGACGGCAAGGTCAGGGTCTTCTTCGGCATGGGCGGCAACTTCGTGGGCGCCGCGCCCGACACCGAGGCGACCGAGGCGGCCATGCGCAACGCAGCGCTGACGGTGCACGTCTCGACCAAGCTCAACCGCTCGCACGTGGTCCACGGCTCCGAGGCGCTGATCCTGCCCGCCCTCGGGCGAAGCGAGAAGGACCTCACCGGGGGCCGCGTGCAGCGGGTCACGGTCGAGGACTCGATGTCGGCCGTGCACGCCTCGCACGGCCCCCTCGACCCGCCGTCGGAGCACCTGCGCTCCGAGGTCGACATCGTCTGCTCGCTGGCCCTGGCCACGCTCGGCGACGACTCGCCGGTGCCGTGGGCGGCCTTCCGCGACGACTACACCGAGATCCGCCGCCGGATCGCTCGGGTGGTCCCCGGGTGCGCCTCCTACGAGGAGAAGGTCAACGAGCCGGGTGGCTTCGTGCTGCCCCACCCGCCGCGTGACAACCGCGTCTTCGAGACGCCGAGCGGCCGGGCGGTCATCACCTCGACGCCGATCGACGTGCTCGACGTGCCGCGCGGCCGGTTCCTGCTCCAGACGATGCGCTCGCACGACCAGTTCAACACCACCATCTACGGCCTCGACGACCGCTACCGCGGCGTCAAGGGCGGGCGTCGCGTCGTGTTCGTCAACCCCGACGACCTCCGCGACCTGGGTTACGCCGAGGGCGACCTGGTCGACCTGGTCAGCGAGTGGCGCGACGGGGTGGAGCGCTCGGCACGGGCGTTCCGCGTCGTGCCCTACGACCAGCCGCGCGGGTGCGTCGCGGCCTACTACCCCGAGGCCAACGCCCTCGTCCCGCTCGACTCCACCTCCGAGCAGAGCAACCAGCCGGTCTACAAGTCGATCGTCGTGCGGCTCGACCGGCCGGGGGCGGGCGAGGAGGCCGACGGCACCTCCCACGGGTCTCCCGACCAAGGTTCCGGCTCGGCGCGGGACGACCAGCCCCACCACCTCAGCTGACCACCTCGGCCGACCCGGCGCCGGGAGTTCACCCGATCGGTTAGCGTGGGCGTCGATGACCGCGCAGATCGACGTGCTGACCTCGCGCGAGGTTCCGCTGGGGGGTCCCCGGGCCATGCGCGTGCGCCGCACGCTCCCGCAGCGCCACCGCTCGCTCATCGGGGCGTGGTGCTTCGTCGACCACTACGGACCCGACGAGGTCGAGCAGACCGGCGGCATGGTGGTCGCGCCGCACCCGCACACCGGGCTGCAGACCGCCAGCTGGCTCTTCGAGGGCGAGATCGAGCACCGCGACTCCGCCGGCAACCATGCCGTCGTCCGCCCCGGCGAGCTCAACCTGATGACCTCCGGGCGCGGCATCTCCCACACCGAGGTCTCCACGGAGGGCACGTCGGTGCTGCACGGCGCGCAGCTCTGGATCGCCCTGCCCGACGGGACCCGCGACACCGACCCCGGCTTCGAGCACTTCGTCCCGCAGCCCGTGCGCGGACCCGGGTGGGAGGCCCGGGTGTTCCTCGGCTCGCTGCTCGGGGCCGAGTCCCCCGTGGCGACCCACACCCCGCTGCTCGGTGCCGAGGTGATGCTCGCGACCGGCAGGACCCTCGAGATCGAGGTCGACGAGACCTTCGAGCACGGCGTGCTGCTCGACGTCGGCGTGGTCGACGTCGACGGCACCGACCTCAAGCCCAGCGACCTCGCCTACGCCGCCCCGGGAGCCCGTACGCTCACCGTCACCGCCCACGAGGAGGCCCGGCTGCTGGTGCTCGGGGGGCCGCCCTTCGGCGAGCCGATCGTGATGTGGTGGAACTTCATCGGCCGCACCCACGAGGAGATCGTCGGCTTCCGCGACGAGTGGCAGGACCAGATCCGCGACGGCCGGCAGGTCGACGGCCGCTTCGGGGTGGTCGACATCGAGATGGACGCGATCCCCGCCCCGGAGATGCCCAACGTCCGGCTCAAGCTGAGGCACTGACCGGCATGTGCTCACCCGCGGTCGTGGGCGCCGACGGCGTCGCCCGCTGCCCCTGGGGCGCCGGCGACCCGGTCAACCTCGCCTACCACGACACCGAGTGGGGCCTGCGCGTCTCGGGCGAGTCGGCCCACCTCGAGCGGCTGACCCTGGAGGCGTTCCAGTCGGGGCTGTCGTGGCGCACCATCCTCGACAAGCGGGAGGCCTTCCGCGCCGCCTTCGCCGGGTTCGACGCCGACACGGTCGCGGCGTACGGTCCCGCCGACGTCGAGCGGCTGATGGCCGACGCCGGCATCGTGCGCAACCGCCGCAAGGTCGACGCCGCGATCGCCAACGCCCGCGCCACCGTCGCGCTGCGCGAGCAGGGCGGCCTGGAGGCGTTCATCTGGTCCTTCCGCCCCGAGCCGGGTCCGCCGCCGCGCACCACCGCCGACGTGCCGACCACCTCGCCCGAGTCGGCGGCCCTGTCGAAGGCGCTCAAGCAGGCCGGGTTCGCCCACGTCGGCCCCACCACGATGTACGCCCTGATGGAGGCGATCGGCCTCGTCGACGACCACCTCGCCGACTGCCACCGCCGGGGGTGCGCCGAGCGCTGAGCGGCCGTCAGGCGGGCCGGCGCCACACCGAGACGTGGCTCTCGCTGTCGTTGGTGAACGGCGCGCCGTGCCAGTCCGCGACGCGGCGCTCGAGCTCCATCCCGGCGAGCTGTGCCATCAGGTCGCACTCGGCCGGCCAGATGTAGCGGAAGTTGCTCTCGCCGTACGTCACCGTGCCGTCGTCGTGGCGTCGGTAGTGGTGGGACGTCCCCTGCTGCGTGGCCATGTCGTACGTGTCGAAGCCGACGTGGCGGCGCCCCACGTGGAACGGCACCGCCGCCTGGCCGGGCGGGAACCGGCGGATGCCGGGCACCCACAGCTCGACGACGAACCGGCCGCCCGGCGCGAGGTGGCGCGCCGCGTTGCGGAAGGTCGCGACCTGCTCTGCCTGCGTGCGCACGTTGCCGATGCTGTTCCACACGACGTAGACGAGGCTGAACTCGCCCGGCACGGTCGTCGTCGCCATGTCGCCCACCGCGACGGGGAAGCCCGGTCGCTTGGCGAGGAGCCTGTCGGTCATCGGCTGCGACAGCTCGATGCCGCTGACCGGCACGCCCCGGTCGGCGAGGGGGATCGCGACGCGTCCGGTGCCGACCGCGAGCTCGAGGGCCGCGCCGTCCCCGGCCAGCGCGGCCAGGAAGTCGACGGCCGGGTCGAGGACGTCGGGGGCGAACATGTGTGCCGAGCCCTCGTCGTAGCTCGCCGCGGCGTCGGTGTCCCACAGGTCGCTGCTGGTCATGGGTCCACGCTGCAACGCCGCGGTCGCGGACCACAACCGGTTTGACCCCTGCCGCCGTGCCACGCCAGTCCGTAGGCTCCCCCTCCATGACGCGCGTGCACGCCTTCTCCGCCGACGACGCCCTGACCGACCTCGACGCCACCGGCATCGTGGCGGCGCTCCGGGCGGGCGAGGTCTCGGTGCCGGAGGTGGTCGAGGCGGCCATCGCCCGGACCGAGCAGGTCGACGCGGCCCTGGGGGCGGTCGCGTACGCCGCCTACGACCGGGCGCGTGCCGAGGCGCGGGACCCGCGCGGCGGCTGGTTCGCCGGGGTCCCGACCTTCGTCAAGGACAACGTCGACGTGGCCGGCATGCCCACCCAGCACGGCAGCGACGCCTTCACCGGGACGCCGCGGCGAGACGACGGCGACTTCGCCCGGATGTACCTCGCCACCGGGCTGATCCCGCTGGGCAAGACCCAGCTGTCCGAGTTCGGGTTCTCGGGCGCGGCCGACCACGTACGCCTCGGCCCGGTGCGCTCGCCGTGGAACCCCGACCACTACGCGGGTGCCTCCTCCGCAGGGTCCGCCGCGCTGGTCGCTGCCGGGGCGGTGCCCATCGCCCACGCCAACGACGGCGGCGGCTCGATCCGCATCCCGGCGGCCGTCAACGGCCTCGTCGGGCTCAAGCCCACCCGGGGCCGGCTCGCCCAGGACCGGATGATGCGCGAGATGCCGGTCCGCATCGTCTCCGACGGCGTGCTGACCCGCAGCGTGCGCGACACCGCGGCGTTCTACCGCGAGGCCGAGAAGGTCTGGCGCAACCCGCTCCTCGCGCCGGTGGGCGACATCACCCGGCCGGGGCGGGCGCGGCTCCGCGTCGCCGTGGTCACCACCGGCATCGGTCGCGAGTGCAGCCCCGAGGTGCGCGAGCTGACCCTGCGCACCGCCGCCCTGCTCGAGTCCCTGGGCCACCAGGTCGAGGAGGTCGACAACCCGGTGCCGGCCAGCTTCCCCGACCACTTCGTGCGGTTCTGGTCGCTGCTCGCCTACGTCATCGCCAAGCGCGGTCGCAAGGACTACGGCGACACCTTCGACCCCACCATGCTCGACAACCTCACGCTCGGCCTGGCCCGGCACGCCGCCCGCAACCTGCACAAGCAGCCGTTCTCCATCGCGGTGCTCCGCCGCTCCCAGCACCTCGCGGCCCGTCACCGGGCGTCGTACGACATCACCCTGACGCCCACCCTCGCCACCGAGACGCCGCGGGTCGGCCACCTGCGACCGGACCAGGACTACGAGGAGATCATGGCCCGGCTGATGGACTGGGTGGCGTTCACGCCGCTCCAGAACGCCACCGGGGAGCCGGCGATCTCGCTGCCCCTCGCGACCACCGCGGCCGGGCTGCCCCAGGGCATGATGCTGGGCGCCGGACCCGGCCGCGAGGCACGCCTGCTGGGGCTCGCCTACGAGCTCGAGGAGGCGGTCGGCTGGCCCCGGATCCAGGACGTCGACGGAGGGTCCGGAAAGGGCTCGGAACAGGGGTCCGCAGAGGGGTCGGAACAGGCCGGATGAGGCTGCGCCGGAGTCGATTTCTCATCGTGGCGGGGCGTGTGTATCGTTCTCCGTCGTTGCCCCTTTAGCTCAGTCGGCAGAGCGTCTCCATGGTAAGGAGAAGGTCTACGGTTCGATTCCGTAAAGGGGCTCTGGGTCAGGTCTCCTCCGGGAGCCCGGACCTCCGCGGCGGGGTAGCTCAGGTGGTTAGAGCACACGGCTCATAATCGTGGTGTCGCGGGTTCGAGTCCCGCCCCCGCTACCACCAGTCCAGCAAGCTCCACCCCGCACCACCCGCCAACGCAAAGGTTCTCCCATGGCCAGCAAGTCTTCTGACGTTCGCCCCAAGATCACGCTCGCGTGCACCGAGTGCAAGGAGCGCAACTACATCACGAAGAAGAACCGTCGCAACGACCCCGACCGCATCGAGCTGAAGAAGTTCTGCCCGCGCTGCCGCGCGCACACGGCTCACCGCGAGACCCGCTGACGCTTCCGCTCCGCACCTCCGACCCGTCCGAGTCCTCGGACGGGTCGTTGTGCGTTCCCGGCCGACCCACGCCGTGCGCTCGTGCCTCGCGCCCGGCTAGGGTCGGGACATGCCTGTCGACCCCTCGCTGGTGGGGCGTGAGTTCCCCGCGCCGGCGCCCCTGACCGTGACGGCCGAGCGGGTGGCGGCCTTCGCGTCGGCCGTCGGCCACCCGGGCGACCCGCTCGCATCGGTCCCGCCGACCTTCCCGATCGTCCTGGCCTTCGACGCCATGGCGGCCTTCCTCGACGCCGAGGCGATCGACCTGCACCGCATCGTCCACGGCGAGCAGCGCTTCGCCTACGAGCGGCCGCTGGCGATCGGCGACGAGCTGAGCGCGACGCTCACCGTGACCGGGCTGCGCCAGATCGGCGGCGCCGACATCATCGCCACGAGCAGCGAGCTCACCGACGCCACCGGCGCCGTCGTGTGCACCGGCCGGGCCACCCTCGTCCACTCGTCCGGAGCGGAGGCCGCCCAGTGACCACCGCACCTCTCGCCGCCGGCGACGTCCTCGGCCCGTCGACCTTCACGATCACCCGCGCCGACCTCGTCGCCTACGCCGAGGCCAGCGGCGACCACAACCCGATCCACCAGGACGAGGACGTCGCCCGCAGCGTCGGCCTGCCGGGGGTCATCGCGCACGGCATGTACACCCTCGCGCTGGTCGGGCGCGCCGTCGCCGAGTGGACCGGCGGCGCCGAGGTCGTCGACCTCGGCGCGAAGTTCACCAGCCCCGTCGTCGTGCCCGCCGAGGGCGGCGCCGAGGTGGTCGTGGGCGGCACCGTGAAGTCGGTCGCCGACGGCCTCGTCACCCTCGCCCTCGAGGTCACCTGCGGGGGCCAGAAGGTGCTCGGGATGCCCAAGGCCGTCGTGAAGGAACCCGCGGGTGCCTGACCTGCGCGACCACACCACGCTGCACCTCGGCGGTCCCGGTCGTGAGTGGGTGCGCGCGACGACCGAGGCCGAGCTCGTCGCCGCCGTCGCCGACGCCGACGCGGCGGGCACCCCGGTGCTCGTGCTGGCGGGCGGCTCCAACCTCGTCGTGGGCGACGCCGGCTTCGACGGGCGGGTCGTGCAGGTCGCCACGACCGGCGTGAGCGCCGACGTCGACGACTCCGGCGCCCCGTCGTGCTCGGGGGCGACGGTGACGGTCGCCGCGGGCGAGTCGTGGGACGGCTTCGTCGCCACGGCCGTCGAGCGGCGCTGGGTCGGGGTCGAGGCCCTGTCCGGCATCCCCGGCTCCGTGGGTGCGACCCCCATCCAGAACGTCGGCGCCTACGGCCAGGACGTCTCGCAGACGGTCGCTCGCGTCCGGGTGTGGGACCGCGTGCTGCGCGGCGTACGCACCTTCGCGGCGAGCGAGTGCGACTTCGGCTACCGCAGCAGCCGGTTCAAGGCCGACCCGGGCCGTCACGTCGTCCTCGACGTCACCTTCCAGCTGCGCATGGGCACCCTGGGCGCACCCGTGGCGTACGCCGAGCTGGCCCGCGCGCTGGGCGTGGCCGAGGGAGAGCGGGCGCCGCTCGCCGAGGTCCGCGACGCCGTGCTGGCGCTGCGGCGAGCCAAGGGCATGGTCCTCGACGCCGCCGACCACGACACGTGGAGCGCTGGCTCGTTCTTCACCAACCCGTTCCTGACCCCCGACCAGGTGGCCGCGCTGCCCGACGGCGCTCCGCGCTGGGAGCAGCCCGACGGGTCCTGGAAGTCGAGCGCCGCCTGGCTCATCGAGCACGCCGGCTTCACCAAGGGCTACACCAGCCCGGCCGCGGGGGAGCGGGTGCGCCTCTCGACCAAGCACACCCTGGCGCTCACCAACCGCGGCGACGCCACCACCGAGGAGCTGCTCACCCTGGCGCGCGAGGTGCGCGACGGCGTGCGCGACCGCTTCGGCGTCACCCTCGTCAACGAGCCCGTGACGGTCGGCTGCTCCCTCTAGGAGTCCCCGGCCAGCCAGGCGGCGATGTCGCGCCGGGCCGTCGCCACCACGTCGGAGGGCGCGCGCGAGGCCTCGAACGACATCTCCGCGAGCCGGGCCAGGGTCGCGTCGTCGAGGTCGTGCGCGGCGCGCATCGTGGCGTACTGGCCGGCGAGCCGGGAGCCGAACAGCAGCGGGTCGTCCGCGCCCAGCGCCACCGTCGCGCCGGCGGCCAGCAGCTGTGGGAGCGGCACCGACGTCAGGTCGGAGTAGACGCCCAGCGAGACGTTGGAGGTCGGGCACACCTCGAGCGCGACGCCCGCGGCGACGATGCGGTCGAGCAGCTCGGGGTCCTCGACGCTGCGTACGCCGTGGCCGAGCCGGTGCGCTCCGAGGCGGTCGAGGCACTGCCGGACGTGGTCGGGGCCGCGGAGCTCCCCGCCGTGCGGGACCAGCAGCAGGTCGGCCCGCCGGGCGATGCGGAACGCCCCCTCGAAGTCCTCGGTGCTGCCGCGGCGCTCGTCGTTGGACAGGCCGAACCCGACCACCCCGCGGCCGGCGTACTGGGCGGCCAGCCGGGCAAGGGTGCGCGCGTCGAGGGGGTGGCGGGTGCGGTTGGCGGCCACGACCACGGCGATCCCGAGGCCGGTGCGCTCGGAGGCGTCGCGCACGCAGTCGAGGACGAGGTCGGTGAAGGCCGTGATCCCGCCGAACCGGGCGGCGTACCCGCTCGGGTCGACCTGGATCTCCAGCCACCGGCCGCCGTCGCGGACGTCGTCCTCGGCCGCCTCGAGCACCAGGCGGCGCACGTCCTCGGGCGTACGCAGCACCGAGCGCGCGACGTCGTAGAGGCGCTGGAACCGGAACCAGCCCTTCTCGTCGGCCGCGCTGAGCTGCGGCGGCCAGTCCTCGACGAGCGAGTCCGGCAGCGCGACCTGGTCGCGCTCGGCGAGCTCGAGCAGCGTGGCGTGCCGCATCGAGCCGGTGAAGTGCAGGTGCAGGTGGGCCTTGGGCAGCCGGGACACGTCGCGCAGGGGCCGTACGCCGCCCGCCCCCGTTGCCGTCATGCCCCGCATCGTAGGCAGGGGGTGCCACCTCGGTTCGACGCGGGCTGGATCAGCCCCGTATGCTTCCCGATTGGTGGTTTCGCCACATGCTTCGGCATGCCCCCAGTGATGGGGTCGGAACCGTCGAAGGGCACTAGCTCAACTGGCAGAGCATCGGTCTCCAAAACCGAAGGTTGGGGGTTCAAGTCCCTCGTGCCCTGCGAGAGATCACTGCAGCAGCAGCAACACGCACAGCAACGACGAGAAGGTGGATGACGTGGCCGACGGCAACGCGGTTCAGGACCGGCGCGACTCGCGCGGCGACGACCGTGGGCGCACCAGCCCCGCCACGTTCCTGCGCCAGGTGGTGGCCGAGCTCCGCAAGGTGGTGTGGCCCACCCAGCAGCAGCTCATCACCTACTTCTTCGTCGTGCTGGTCTTCGTCGTCGTGGTGATGGCGATCGTGACGCTGCTCGACCTGGCTTTCGGAAAGCTGGTCTTCGAGGTCTTCACCGGCAGCAGCACCCAGTGACGACACGGCAGTGACCCACCGCTCGTGAATACCGCCGGGTGATCCCGGCTCCGGTCCCGGAGACCGGCCCAGCAACGACGTACGGAGTGAGACGTGTCTGAGAACAATGACGTGGACCAGGTCGACGACCAGGTCGAGTCCTTCGACGAGGCGACCCCGGAGGACGCCTCCGCGGACGCCGTCGCGGACACCGAGGACGACGTCGACACCGCCGGCGTGACCGACGAGGTCGCCGACACCGAGGGTGCGGACGACGAGGCTGACGAGGCAGAGGCCGAGGCCGCCGAGGCGGAGGAGAACGACCCGCTCGAGGCGTTCCGCCGCGAGCTGTGGGCCAAGCCCGGCGACTGGTTCGTCGTGCACACCTACTCCGGCATGGAGAAGCGGGTCAAGCACAACCTCGAGAACCGCATCATCTCCCTCAACATGGAGGACTACATCCACGAGATCGTGGTCCCCACCGAGGAGGTCGCGGAGATCAAGAACGGCCAGCGCAAGATGGTCACGCGCACCGTCCTCCCCGGCTACGTCCTGGTCCGCATGGACCTCACCGACGAGTCCTGGTCCGCCGTGCGGCACACGCCGTCGGTGACCGGCTTCGTCGGCCACAGCCACCAGCCCGTGCCGCTGAGCATGAGCGAGGTCGAGGACATGCTCGCGCCGGCCGTCGTGGCCGTCGCCGAGGCCGAGGCCGCCGCCTCTGGCGAGAAGGGCTCCTCCACCACGCCACGCAAGCCGGTCGAGGTCGCGGACTTCGACGTCTCCGACTCCGTCATGGTGGTCGACGGCCCGTTCGCCACGCTCCACGCGACGATCACCGAGATCAACGCCGAGTCGCAGCGCGTCAAGGCCCTCGTCGAGATCTTCGGTCGCGAGACCCCGGTCGAGCTCTCCTTCAGCCAGATCCAGAAGGTCTGAGCGCGAGTCGAAACCCACCCGGGAGGCTCGATTTCCGGACAAGGCCGACCGCAGCGACAATGAACTAGCGACAACCCGTGGCAGGGGGCATCGGCCCTCGTCAGGACCACACGACAGAAAGTAGAAGGCAATGCCTCCCAAGAAGAAGATCGCCGCACTCGTCAAGGTGCAGCTGCAGGCCGGTTCGGCCACCCCGGCCCCGCCGGTCGGTACGGCGCTCGGCCCGCACGGCGTCAACATCATGGACTTCTGCAAGGCGTACAACGCCCAGACCGAGTCCATGCGCGGCAACGTGATCCCCGTCGAGATCACCATCTACGAGGACCGCTCGTTCGACTTCATCACCAAGACCCCGCCGGCCGCCGAGCTCATCAAGAAGGCTGCCGGTCTCTCCAAGGGCTCGGGCGTCCCGCACAAGGAGAAGGTCGGCAAGCTGACCAAGGACCAGGTCCGCGAGATCGCGACCACCAAGCTGCCCGACCTCAACGCCAACGACATCGACGCGGCCATGAAGATCGTCGAGGGCACCGCGCGCTCGATGGGCGTCACGACCGACTGATCAGTGGGAGAGCCGCGCTGGCTCGCTAACCACATCCTTCGCACCAGAGAAACGAGAAGACCATGCAGCGCAGCAAGACCTACCGCGCGGCGGCCGAGCAGTTCGACAAGGACGAGCTCTACGCCCCGCTGGCCGCCATCAAGATCGCCAAGGGTGGCTCCAAGAAGAAGTTCGACGAGACCCTCGACGTCGTCATGCGCCTGGGTGTCGACCCGCGCAAGGCCGACCAGATGGTCCGCGGCACCGTCAACCTCCCGCACGGCACCGGCAAGACCGCCCGCGTCCTCGTGTTCGCCAACGCCGACAAGGCCGAGGCTGCCCGTGAGGCCGGCGCCGAGTTCGTCGGTGGCGACGAGCTGATCGAGAAGGTCGCCGGCGGCTGGCTCGACTTCGACGCCGTCGTCGCCACGCCCGACATGATGGGCAAGGTCGGCCGCCTCGGTCGCGTCCTCGGCCCGCGCTCGCTCATGCCGAACCCGAAGACCGGCACGGTGACCCCCGACGTCGCCAAGGCCGTCACGGACATCAAGGGTGGCAAGATCGAGTTCCGCGTCGACCGCCACGCCAACCTGCACTTCATCATCGGCAAGGCCTCCTTCACCGAGGTCCAGCTCGCGGAGAACTACGCCGCGGCGCTCGAGGAGGTGCTGCGTCTCAAGCCGGCCAGCTCCAAGGGCCGCTACATCAAGAAGGTCACCGTCTCCACGACGATGGGTCCCGGCATCCAGGTCGACCCCAACCGCGTGAAGAACGTCGCCTCCGAGGACGAGGTCGCCCAGGCCTGACCTCGACAGCCACGACGGCCCGGTCGCCCCTTCCACGGGGCGGCCGGGCCGTTTGGTTGTGGAACGATCGGGTAGAACGTCTCCAGGCAACCAGCCGTCCGGACCGTCGTACCACTCGTCCCAGGAGACACACATGCGCGTCACGCCCCTTGCCCGCCGCCTCGGTTCCGCCGCCCTGGTGCTGACCCTGGGAGCCGGGCTCGCTGCGTGCAGCGACGACTCCTCGTCCAGCTCGGCGACCGACACCGGTGCCGAGGCGACCGAGGAGTCGCCGGACGACGCCACGGAGGAGACCACGGAGGAGCCGGCCGAGGCGTCGCTGGCCGAGCTGTCGGCCGAGGACTTCTACCCGACGGTGATGGGTGCGCTGCAGGAGGCCGAGACGTTCGCCTTCGAGACCACCTCCGACACGGCCGGCCAGGCGCAGTCGATGTCCGGCAAGGCCCGCTTCAGCGAGGGCGGCATCGAGATGCAGGCCACCGGGTCCGGCGCCCAGGCGATGGAGGTGATCCTGGTCGGACAGGCGATGTACATGAAGGCGCCCGACCTCGGCATGGGCGACAAGTGGCTCAAGATCGACCTGAGCGACCCCGACTCGCTGTTCGGGATGATCGGCAAGGCCACCGACCCGGAGGTCATGTTCAAGGCGCTCGAGGCCCCCAAGAAGCTCGAGCTCCTCGGGTCCGAGGAGGTCGACGGCGTGGAGACCAACCACTACCGGATCACGATGGACCCCACCCGCTACCTCGAGGCGATGGAGTTCCCGCCCGCGATGGCCGACATGCTCCCCAAGGAGCTGGTGACCGAGATGTGGGTCGACGCCGACAACCTGCCCCGCAAGTTCGCCCAGACCACCGAGATCAAGGGGATGGGCGGCGGCGCTCCGACGACGTCGACCAGCGAGGGCACCTACAGCGACTTCGGCACCGAGGTCGAGATCGTGGAGCCGCCGGCCAGCGAGGTCACCGAGCAGCCGGGTCTGTGACCCTGCCCGGGCCGGGCGCTGCGCGCTACTCCCGGAAGACCCGCTCGTCGATCAGCTGCTCCTTGACCTCTGTGCCCTCGGGCTCGTAGCGGCCCTGGTCGAAGCGGGTGCGGAACTGGAGCACGGCGCCGTCGCGGCCGAACCTGTTCTTCTCCACGGTAAGCACGGCGTACTCGCGGAACCGCTCGGCGTTGCCCAGGTCGTAGGTCAGGTGGTGGCGGGCCACGATGTCGAACTTGTTGTTGAGCACCAGCACCACGTCGGCCTCGTAGGCGAGGGCGCTGGACCCGCGCAGGTCGTTGGCGCGCATCCGCTTGCCCGAGCGCAGCGCCTCCTTCTCCGCAGCCGCGATGGCGAGGACCGGGGCGCTGATGTCGATGGCGAGGTCCTTGAGGCCCTCGACGATCTGGGTGGTGCTGGACTCCTCGTCGTCGTGGGTCGACTTCACCTTCTGGAGGTAGTCGACGATCACCAGCGGCGTGGTGCCCGAGAGCTCGCGTACGGCCTCGATGGCCGCCTCGATGGCCGAGAGGTCCGTACGCGTGCCGGTCGAGCGGTGCACGAACAGCATCTCGGAGTACTGCGACACCTTGGTCAGCGCCTCGACGCCGGAGGGCACCGACTCGAGACGGTGCTCGAGGGAGCTCACCCACAGGTCGTCGAAGATCGACCGGATGCTGTTGACCCGCACCTGGTCGGATTCGTCGAGCTCGCCCGCCTCCATGGCGATGAGCTTCTGGGTGAGGTCCTCGGCGTCGTGCTCGTAGGAGAAGTAGAGGACCGGCCGGCCGGTCGCGGCGTTGTTGCGAGCGACCTGCAGGGCGAAGGTCGACTTGCCGAGGCCCTGCGGGCCGGCGAGGAGGACGAGCGAGCCCGCGCGCATGCCTCCGCCGATCAGCGGGTCGAGACCCTGGAAACCGGTCTTCCACACCCGGCCGGCGGCGTTGCGCCCGGTGAGCATGCGTTCGTCGCTGCGAGCCAGGGAGGCTCCCACGGTCATGAGCTGGTGGTCCACGCGACCATGGAACCAGTGATGGGGGGCCGCCGGGAGCCGATTGGCCGGTTTGCCGCGGCGACCGCGCCGATTTGTCGGGTCGGCGAGGGGACGCGTACAGTTCCCACTCGAAACCAGAGACCGCAGGTTGTCGTGAGCTCCTTGCTCGTGACCGAAGGTCCGCAGCAGCGGACGGCCGGCGCAGGTGTCAGAGCAGCGGCGCACGCCGCACCCACGCCCTGAGCCTGTGCTCAGGGCGTTCGTCGTCTGTGGGCCGGACGCCGGTGGTCAACCCCGGAAGGAGACCCATGGCGCGGCCAGAAAAGACTGCCGCCGTTGCAGAGATCGTTGACTCGTTCAACGACTCCGCCGGCGCTGTGCTGACCGAGTACCGCGGGCTCACCGTGAAGCAGCTGCAGGACCTGCGGCGAGCCCTCGGCGAGAACGCCAACTACGCCGTGGTCAAGAACACGCTGGCCAAGATCGCCGCCACCGAGGTGGGCATCGAAGGCTTCGACGACCTGCTGACCGGCCCCACCGCCATCGCCTTCATCAATGGAGACGTGGTCGAGGCCGCCAAGGGTCTGCGTGACTTTGCCAAGGCCAACCCCGCCCTTGTCATCAAGGGTGGAGTCCTGGACGGCAAGCCGCTCGACGCTGCCGAGGTGGCCAAGCTGGCCGACCTCGAGTCGCGTGAGGTGCTCATGGGCAAGCTGGCGGGCGCGATGCTCGCGAGCCTCTCCCAGGCCGTCTACCTGCTCAACGCGCCGATCGCCCAGGCCGCCCGTCTCGCGGGTGCGCTGCAGGCCAAGGCCGAGCAGGACCCCACGATCCTCGCAGGTGGTGCCGGCACGCCGGCCGCTGCCGAGGACGCCCCGGTCGAGGAGGCCGCCTCTGCTGAGGAGGCCGCCGAGCCCGAGGCGACCGACGAGGCCGCCGAGCCGGCAGCCGAGTCCACCGACGCCTGACCAGGCCGACGTACACCACCTGAAACCCCGGCGCAGCCGCACACCGCGACCGCGCCACAGACGAAAGGTTTGCCATCATGGCGAAGCTCAGCACCGACGAGCTCCTTGACGCGTTCAAGGAGATGACCCTGATCGAGCTCTCCGAGTTCGTCAAGCAGTTCGAGGACACCTTCGGCGTGACCGCCGCCGCCCCCGTCGCCGTGGCTGCCGCCCCGGCCGCCGGTGGTGCCGCCGGTGGCGACGCCGCCGCCGAGGAGAAGGACGAGTTCGAGGTCGTCCTCGAGGCCGCCGGCGACAAGAAGATCAACGTCATCAAGGAGGTGCGCGCCCTCACCTCCCTCGGCCTGAAGGAGGCCAAGGACCTGGTCGAGGCCGCCCCCAAGACGATCCTCGAGGGCGCCAACAAGGAGACCGCGGACAAGGCGAAGGAGGCCCTCGAGGCCGCCGGCGCCACCGTCACCGTCAAGTGACGTTCCGCTAGGACACCTCGCTGCACCGCAGCAACCGTCGAAGGGCGGTCATCCCGCGAGGGGTGGCCGCCCTTCGTCATGTCCGGGGCCTGTTCGCGGCTGCCCCGGGGTACTAGAGTCGTGCCATCCTGATGCGCATCACGAAATGAGTTGCTTCATGCGCAACAAATCGAGATCGACGACTCTCATCCGGTTGCTCGAGAGCGCACGCTACGAGGTGCTGCCCACCGCGACGGCCGAGGACAAGGTCCTCGGCCACGTCCCGCGCGACGTCACGGTCACGGTGACGGCGTCGCCGTCGAAGGGCCTGGAGTCCACGTTCGACCTCGCCGAGCGCCTCGCGGGCCACGGCTACACCGTCGTCCCCCACGTGGCGGCGCGGATGGTGTCCGGGCGCGCGGAGCTGGAGGAGATCACCCAGCGGCTCCTCGGCAAGGGGATCGGCAGCATCTTCGTGCCCGGCGGGGACGCCGAGGCGGTGGGGGACTACCCCGACGCGCTCGCCCTGCTGGAGGACCTGAAGGAGCTGGGCTCGCCGTTCGCCCACGTCGGCATCACCGGCTACCCCGAGTCGCACCCGACGATCCACGACGACCTCACCGTGCAGTCGATGTGGGACAAGCGCCGCTATGCCACCCACATCGTCAGCAACCTGACCTTCGACCCGGCCGTGGTCCGCGACTGGGTACGCCGGCTGCGCGCCCGCGGCGTGACCATGCCGCTGCTGCTCGGCCTGCCCGGCCCGGTCGAGCGCGCCAAGCTCCTGGGCATGGCGACCAAGATCGGGGTTGGCGAGTCGACGAGGTTCCTCGCCAAGAACAAGGGCCTCTTCGCCCGCCTGGCCGCTCCCGGCGGCTTCACCGGTGAGAGCTTCCTGGAGAAGTGCGCGCCCGCCCTCGGCGAGGAGGGCGCCCTGGTGGAGGGGCTGCACGTCTTCACGTTCAACCAGATCGGCGAGACCGAGGCCTGGCGCACCGAGATGCTGCAGAGGCTCAGGGGCTGACGAGGTCGGCGAGCGCCCGCTCGAGGCCGTGGTCGCCGGTCTCGACGACGGTGAGCGGCAGGCCGATGCTCCCCGCCGCCTCCTCCGCCAGGGCGCGCAGCTCGGCGTCGGGTGACTGGGCCAGCCAGACCACGCGCGTGTAGTTGCCGAAGTAGGTGTCGCGGAGCTCGGGGTAGCGGTCGAGGCCCATCTCCTGGAGGACCGTGCGCCCGAACGAGCGCACCAGGAAGTCGGTCAGCAGGTAGGTGCCCGGCTGCTCGTCGAAGAAGCGCTCGAGCCGGGAGGCCCCGGCGTACACGTCGTAGCAGTGCAGGCCCGGGAGCCGCTCGACGCCGAGGTCGCGGCACACCTCGTCGAGCGCGCCGTACGTGCCGCAGTCGGCGTAGCCGATGACGACCCGCCCGTACGCTCCCTGCAGCCGCTCCGCCAGGGTGCGCACCTCGTCGGCGATCCGTCCGGGGTGGTTGTGCAGGAGCGGCGGCAACGGGTGGACGTCGACCGGCCAGCCGCGGCGCGCGACGACGGCGGCGGCCGGCTGCGCGATCGCGCCACATGCGACCAGCGCGACCCGCTCAGGAGCGGCCCTTCGAGACGGTTGCAGCTCGTCCTGAGGAGCCGAGGGACGAGGCGTCTCGAAGGGCGCAACCTCCTCAGGAACCAAAGGAGAGCTGCTCGACGAAGGCGTCGTTGAAGTCGGGGCGGTCGGAGAGCTCGACATACGTCACCTCCTCCAGCAGCGCGAGCGCGCCGGCCCGCTCGCGGACGGACAGCAGCGCCATCTTCGCGCCCTCGCCGGCGACGTTGCCGGCCGCGACGATGCGCAGCACCGGCAGCTGCGGCACCAGGCCGATGCGCACGGCCGACGCGGGCGAGAGGTAGCTGCCGAACGACCCGGCCAGCAGCACCTGCTGCACGTCGCGGTGCTCCAGCCCGAGCTGCTCGAGCAGCAGCGACCAGCCGGTGGAGATCGCGGCCTTGGCGAACTGCAGCTCGCGGACGTCGCGCTGCGAGAGGTAGACGCACTCGGCCGGCTCGGCGTCGGGCGTGGGTCGGTGCAGGAGGAAGACCCGCTCCTCGCCGACGAGGGCCAGCCGGTCCGCCAGCGCCGGCGCCACGTCCTTGGCCTCCTCGTCGGGCACGAGCCGTCCGGTCGCGTCCAGCAGCCCGATCCGGACGAGCTCGGCCACCGCGTCGACCAGGCCGGAGCCGCACAGCCCGCGCGGCTCGACGTCGCCGATGACGCCGAGCCTGACCGCCTCGGCCGGGTCCTCGGTGCGCGGGTCGACCTTGACCACCTCGATCGCGCCGTCGGCGGCGCGCATGCCGCAGCGGATCGCGCCACCCTCGAACGCCGGACCGGCCGGGGCGGCCGTGGAGAGAAGGGTCTCGCCGTCGCTCAGCACGATCTCGCAGTTGGTGCCGACGTCGATGAAGAGCCGCGTGCGCTTGTCGCGGTCCATGCCGGTGGCGAGCATCCCCGCGACGATGTCGCCACCGACGTACGCGCCCAGCGCCGGGAAGAAGAAGGCCCGCGCGCGCGGGTGCAGGCTCAGCCCGATCTCGGAGGCGAGCACGTCGGGGGGCTGCGCGGCGGACATGACGAAGGGCGCGACGCCCAGCGGCTCGGGGTCGATGCCGAGGACCAGGGCGGTCATCGTCGCGTTGCCGGCGACCGCGACCTCGTAGACGTCGTGCGGGTCGACCCCCGCCTCCCGGCACACGCGGGCGGCCAGGTCGGCCAGGGTCCGGCCGGCCGCCTGCTGGAGGCGACCGAGCGCCTCGGGGTCCATCATCGTGGCGCTGATCCGGGTGATCACGTCGCCGCCGAAGGGCTGCTGCGCGTTGAGCGCGGACGCGACGGCCAGCGGGGTGCCGGTGCCGACGTCGAGGAGCGTGCCGACGACCGTGGTGGTGCCGAGGTCGAAGGCGATGGCGTGCCGCACCGCCGTGGTGTCGCCCGGCTCCACGTCGACGAGCGCCTCGTCGAGGATGACGGCGGTGACCTTGAAGTCGGCCTGGCGCAGCACGGTCGAGAGCCGGCGCAGCACGTGGAGGTCCGCGGTGAGCTCGAGGTCGTCGATCGCGTCGGTGAGCCGGACGAGATCGGTGCGCTGGTCGGCCAGCGTCGCCTCGCCGAGCTCGACGTAGCGCTTCTGCAGCGCCGGGCGCAGGATCACCTGGCGGCCGATGCCGACGGTGGCCGCCTTGGGCCGGGTGGTCAGCGGCGGCACCGCCACGCTGAGGTCGCGGGTCGCGTGGACGAGGCAGCCCAGCCGCCAGCCGTCGGAGAGCTGGGCCGGGGTGAAGGTCCGCTCGTCGTGGCGGGTGACCGGCACCCCGGCGCCGGAGGTGATCTGCACCTTGCACTTGTGGCACGTGCCGTGGCCGCCGCAGGTGGAGTCGATCGCGATGCCGTTCCACGACGCGGCGTCGAACACGGTCACGCCCGGCGGCACGCGTACGCCGCGCTTGGCGGGCGGCTGCGCCACGCCGTCCTCGGCGACGGTGTGCACGGTGAAGGAGAGATCGACGCGACCGGTGCCGTCGTGGGCGGGCGGCTCGGCGCCGGGCCTCTCGATCAGGCCCTCGCGGGCGACGTCGGCGAGGGAGAAGTCCGGCCCGTCGGGAGGTCGGCTCATCGCGGTGCTCTCACGGGTCCGTCGTCACGCGCCGTCCGCTGCGGCCTGCTTGGCCCGGTGGGCGGAGATCCAGGCCATGCCCCAGTCGTCGTGGCCGAGGAAGACGTCGGCGGCCTTGACCGCCTCGACGACGTGGGGCGTACGGGTGTCCATGATCGCGCTCGTGAGGCCGGACGCCATCGCCATCGGCAACCAGGTGCCGTTGAGGGTGTGGCGGCCCGGCATGCCGAAGGACACGTTGGAGGCACCGCAGGTCATGTTGACGCCGAAGTCGTCGCGGATGCGGCGCATCACCTCGAAGGTCACCAGGCTCGTGGTGGTGTCGGCGCCGATGGGCATGGCCAGCGGGTCGATCACGATGTCGGCCTGGGCGATGCCGTACTCCTGCGTCGCCACGCGCACGATCTTCGCGGTGAGCTCGACGCGCTTGTCGGCCTCCATCGGGATCTCGTCGTGGTCGTTGGGCAGGGCGATGATCGCGGCGTCGTGCTTCTTCACCAGCGGCAGGATCGCCTCCATCCGGTCGTCCTCGGCGGTGACCGAGTTGACCAGCGCGCGGCCCTGGTAGACCGACAGCCCGGCCTCGAGCGCCTCGACGACCGAGGAGTCGATGCAGATCGGCAGGTCGGTGAGCTCCTGCACCATTCGGATCGCCTTGGCCAGCAGCTCGGGCTCATCGGTCAGGGGCACGCCCATGTTGACGTCGAGGACGTCGGCGCCGCCGTCCACCTGGGCCTTCACGTCGCGCTCGATCGCGGAGAAGTCGCCCGCGCGCAGCTGCTCCTGGAAGATCCGGCGACCGGTCGGATTGATCCGCTCGCCGATGAGCGTGAAGCGCGTGTCGTGGCCGATGACGACCTCGCGCGAGGCAGAACGGAGGACGGTCCGCAGCGGCTCGGCAGTGCTCATCAGGCCGGCACCTTCGTACGCTTCGCCTCGAGCAGGCCCTTGGCGCGCTTGACGGTCTGGGAGGCGTCGGCCGCGTAGCCGTCGGCGCCGACCGCGTCGGCGTACTCCTGGGTGACCGGCGCGCCGCCCACCATCACGATCACGTCGTTGCGGATGCCGGCCTTCTCGAGGGCGTTCATGTTGGCCTTGAACATGGGCATGGTGGTGGTGAGGAACGCCGAGAAGCCGACGATGTCGGGCTGGTGCTCCTCGATGGCGGCGACGAACTTCTCCGGGGCCACCTGCACCCCGAGGTCGATCACCTCGAAGCCGGCGCCCTCGAGCATGATGTTGACGAGGTTCTTGCCGATGTCGTGCACGTCGCCCTTGACCGTGCCCATGAGGAACTTCCCGACCGTCTCGACGCCGGTCTCGGCGAGGAGGGGACGCAGCCGCTCCATCGCACCGGCCATCGCACGTCCGGCGATGAGCATCTCGGGCACGAAGAAGTCGCCGCGCTCGAAGCGCGCCCCGACCTCCTCGAGGGAGGGGATCAGCGCGTCGAAGAGCAGCGTCTGCGGCTCCATGTCGAGGGTCAGTCCCTCGTTGGTCAGGTCGAGCACGCGCGGCGCGTTGCCCACCAGCGTCTCGTCGTAGAGGGCCTGCAGGATCTCCTCGGGGGTCATGCGACCACCTCCTGGGTGCGAGCGGTGTGGCTGGGTGAAGGACGGGTGGGACCGCGCAGCAGGGACGACAGCGCGGCGGACTGGTCCAGCAGGCGGTGTCCGAGCTCGTCGAGCCGTTGCGCCAGCCGGGGGGTGGGACCGGAGATCCCGAGCGAGGCGACGACGTCGCCGCGGATGCCGAAGACGGGGACGGCGACGCCCGTCAGCCCGATCTCGAGCTCGTCCTCGGTCAGCGCCCAGCCCCGCTCGCGCGAGCGCTCACCGTCGCGGCGCACGGCCTCGCGGTCGGCCAGCGTCGCGGGCGTGGGCCGCTCGAGGTCGCCGTCGGGGAGGTCGAGCGCGCCCCAGGCGAGGAGGACCTTGCCGAGGGCCGAGCAGTGCGCGGGCACCTCGATGTCGGTCCAGTCGCGGGTCCCGAGCAGGAAGGTCGAGTCGACCTGCGCGACCTGCACGACGCGGTCCCCGCGGGTGACGCTGAGGTGCACGGTCTCGCCGGTGTCGGCCCCCAGCACGTCCATGACGGGCCGGGCCAGGCGTACGAGCTCCTCCCACGGGTCGTGCCGCGCGGCGTAGAGCCAGAACAGCCGGCCCGCGACGTAGGACCCGGCCGAGTCCCGCTCGACCAGGCCCGAGCGCTCGAGGGCCGTGAGCAGCCGCGAGGTCGTCGACTTGGCGAGCCCGCTGGCGTCCTGGAGGTCGGCGAAGGACAGGGGCTCGTCGGCGTGGACGACCGTGGCGACGAGGTCTGCGGCGCGGTCCAGGGCCCTGGTGCCGGTGGCCGTCTCGCTCATGCGCGTCCTTCGTCGTGAGGGGTTCCCAAGTAGTTCCATCATGTGGAACCTTGGTTCCACATCATGAGGCTAGAAGCCGTCGTCAGTCGAGGTCAAGGGAGGCCCCGGTGTTCCGCAACGCGATGCCCCGCTACGAAGTGCTCTCCGAGGAGGCGATGGCCACCCTCGATCGCGGCTGGCGCCGGCTGATGACCGAGATCGGCGTGGAGTTCATGGACGACCGCGCCCTCGAGCTGTTCCGCCGCGCGGGCCAGCGGGTCGAGGACCACACGGTCCACCTCGACCCCGACTTCGTGCTCGAGCAGGTCGCCAAGGCGCCCCGTGAGTTCGACGTGCAGGCGCGCAACCCTGCCAACAACATCCACATCGGCGGGGACTCGATGGCATTCGGCGCCGTCTACGGCCCGCCGTTCGTGCGGCAGGGGGACGTACGCCGCGACGCCACGATGGAGGACTTCCGCAGCTTCACCAAGCTCGCGCAGTCCTTCGCCGTGCTCGACTCGGCGGGCGGCGTGATCTGCGAGCCCAACGACACCCCGCTCGACAGCCGGCACCTCGACATGACGTACGCGCTGCAGACGCTGACCGACAAGGTCTACATGGGCAACGTCGTCTCCGGGGTCAATGCGGCCGACACCATCGCGATGTCCTCGATCCTGTTCGGCTCCCGCGAGGCGATCGAGCAGACGCCGGCGACGATCTCGCTCATCAACTGCAACTCGCCGCTGCGCTGGGACGACCGGATGCTCGAGGCGCAGTTCGAGTACTCCGCCGCGGGCCAGCCGGTCGTGCTGACGCCGTTCATCCTGATGGGTGCGATGTCGCCGGTGACGATCCCCGCGGCGCTCGTGCAGCAGATCGTGGAGGCCCTGTCCGGGATCGCGCTGTCGCAGCTGATCCGCCCCGGCACGCCGGTGATCTTCGGGTCGTTCCTGTCCAACATCGACATGCAGTCGGGCTCCCCGACCTTCGGCACGCCCGAGTCCGGTCTCGGGCTGCTGTGCACCGGCCAGATCGCCCGGCACTTCGGCCTGCCGTTCCGCACCGGCGGCGGTCTGACCTCCTCGCAGGTCGCCGACGCGCAGGCCGGCTACGAGGCGCTGATGACCCTGATGCCGACCTTCCTCGCCGGGGCCAACTGGGTGATGCACTCGGCGGGTTGGCTCGAGGGTGGCCTGGTCGCCGGCTACGAGAAGTTCATCGTCGACGTCGAGCTGCTCCAGATGCTGCGCCACGAGTTCACGCCGCTGGAGATCGACGAGGCGTCGATGGCCTTCGACGCCCACCAGGAGGTCGGCCACGGCGGGCACTTCCTCGGTGCGATGCACACGATGGAGCGCTTCCGCACCTGCTTCTACCGGCCGCTGCTGTCGTCGTCGGAGAACTACGAGCGGTGGATGCGCAACGGTGGCAACGACGCCAACGCCCGTGCGACCGTGGCCTACCAGAAGGCGCTGGAGGAGTACGAGCAGCCGGCCCTCGACGACGCGGTCCGCGAGGAGCTCGAGGACTTCGTCATCCGCCGACGGGCCGAGCTCGGCGACTGAGCGCCCCGCGTCCATCTCGGTGGTCGAGGTGCGAGCGGAGCGAGCCTCGAAACCACGCTGATCTGGTTTCGAGGCTCGTCGCTGGCGCTCCTCGCGCCTCAACCAGCGGGAAGCGGCTCGGCGAGGGTGTCGAGGTCGAGGAGCCTGACGGTGCCCGCGTCGCCGCGGGCCGCGAGGGCCCACACCGTCGTGTCGTGGGCGGCGCCGGGCAGCCGGACCCGGTCCTCGTCGGCGACGTGGAAGTGCCCGTGGGCGAGCAGGCGCGGGCGGACCCCCAGGACGGCGCGGGTGATCCGGGCGATCCCCTCGTCGGCGTAGGCGAGCGAGGACGCCGGCCACGCCATCGGGTTGTCGCGGACGTTGCGGCGCAGGATCGACTCGACCGCGGGGACGCACCAGGGGGACGCCGGGCTGTCGTGCGTCAGCATCACGTCGGCGTGACCGCCTGCGACGGCGTCGTCCACGTGCTCGTCGAGCAGCGCCTCCGAGGGCCACCAGTCCACCCCCTCGGTGAGCAGGTGCCGGTTGATCGAGGGGGCACTCCCCAGGGCGAGGAACGTACGGCCGCCGAGCTCCCAGCGGTGCCCGCGCGGCAGCATCGTGACGTGCGGGGACAGGGCCAGGGGCAGGAGCGTGCCGTCGGCGTCCCGTCCTCCCGGCGCCCAGCGTGCGTCGAGGAGGTCCCAGTTCTCGTGGTTGCCGGGGATGCAGGACAGCTGGAGGTCGTGCTCCGCGCACGCGGACTCGATCGCGCCGAGGTAGCCGTCGGGGTCCGTGCCCATCCCGACGCGCAGGTCCCCGAGCTGGTAGGCCGTCCGCACGCCGTGCTCGCCGAGGAGGCGCAGGCTCTCGACCGCCGCGCGCTCCTCGCCCTCCAGGTCCCCGACCAGCCCCACGATCACGGGCGTGAGTCTGCCCGACGCCGGCGGGCGCCCGGCGGTCGCGTGCTCAGGACAGGCCGAGGATGGTCCCGTCGTCGGCGAGGTCGATGCGCGCCGCCGAGGGGTCGCGCGGCAGGCCGGGCATGGTCATCATGTCGCCGCAGACCACGACGACGAACCCGGCGCCGGCCGAGAGGCGTACCTCCCGCACGTGCAGCTCGTGGCCCGAGGGCGCCCCCAGCGCGGCCGGGTCGGTCGAGAAGGAGTACTGGGTCTTGGCCACGCAGACGGGGAGGCCCGAGTAGCCGTCGCGCTCGATGCGCTGCAGGCGGCGCCGGGCCTTGGCGTCCCAGGTCACCAGCCCGGCGCCGTAGAGCCGGGTGGCGATGGCCTCGACCTTCTCGGTGAGCGTGAGGTCGTCGTCGTAGGTGTAGGAGAACTCGTACGGCGAGGGCTCGTCCAGGACAGCGAGGACCCCCTCGGCGAGCCCCTTCGCGCCGGTGCCCCCGTCGGCGAAGTGGGTCGCGGGGAAGGCGCGTACGCCCTCCTCGGCCACCAGCTCGACGACCCGCTCGACCTCGACGTCGGTGTCGGTGGGGAAGCGATTGACGGCCACCACGGCGGGGATGCCGTAGACGTCGCGGATGTTGGCGAGGTGGCGGCGCAGGTTGCCCATGCCGGCCTCGACGGCCGCGACGTCCTCGCTCCCGAGGTCCGCGAGTGCCACCCCGCCGTGGTACTTCAGGGCGCGTACGGTCGCGACCACGACGGCCACGTCGGGCCGCAGCCCGGACTTGCGGCACTTGATGTCGACGAACTTCTCCGCGCCCAGGTCGGCGCCGAAGCCCGCCTCGGTGACGACGATGTCGGCCAGCCGCAGCCCGGCGCGGGTCGCCATCACCGAGCTGCAGCCGTGCGCGATGTTGGCGAACGGCCCGCCGTGGACGAAGGCGGGGGCACCCTCGAGCGTCTGGACCAGGTTGGGGGCGAGCGCGTCGCGCAGCAGGGCGGCCATCGCGCCCTCGGCGCCGAGGTCGCGCGCGGTGACCGGCGTCATCGCCCGGGTGTAGCCGATGACGATGTCGCCGATGCGCCGCTTGAGGTCGGCCCACGACTCGGTGAGGCAGAAGATCGCCATCAGCTCGGAGGCCACGACGATGTCGAAGCCGTCCTCGCGGGGGAAGCCGTTGACGTGCCCGCCCAGCGCCACGACGACCTCGCGCAGGGCCCGGTCGTTGGTGTCGACCACGCGCTTCCACGTCACGCTGCGCACGTCGATGTCGAGCTCGTTGCCGTGGTGCACGTGGTTGTCGATGAGGGCGGCGAGGAGGTTGTTGGCGGCGGCGATCGCGGCGAAGTCGCCGGTGAAGTGCAGGTTGATGTCGGTCATCGGCACGACCTGGCTCCACCCGCCGCCGGCGGCGCCGCCCTTCATGCCGAAGACCGGACCCATCGACGGCTCGCGCAGGCACGCCATGGCGCGGTGCCCCAGCCCGTGGAGCGCGTCGGTGAGGCCGACGGTGGTGGTGGTCTTGCCCTCGCCCGGCGGGGTCGGGGAGAGGGCGGTGACCAGGACGAGGCGCCCGAGCGGTCGGTCGGCCAGCGAGGTGAGGTAGCCGACGTCGACCTTGGCCTTGTGGTGGCCGTAGGGGACCAGGTGCTCCTCGCCGATCCCCAGCGTCTCCGCGGCGATCTCCCGGATGGGTCGCAGGACGGCGGCGTTGGCGATCTCGATGTCGGACTGCATGGGGGGCTCCCTGGTCGAGGTGGTCGAGGTGGTCGAGGTGGTCGGGGTGGTCGGGGTGGGGTCGCCTCAGCGGAAGACGACGGTGCGCTCGCCGTTGAGCAGGACGCGCGACTCGCTGTGCCAGCGCACGGCCCGGGAGAGCACCTGCGCCTCCACGTCGCGTCCTGCCGAGACGAGCTGGTCCTGGTCGTAGCCGTGGTCGACGCGCAGGACGTCCTGCTCGATGATCGGCCCCTCGTCGAGGTCGCCGGTCACGTAGTGCGCGGTCGCGCCGACCAGCTTCACGCCGCGGTCGAAGGCCTGGTGGTAGGGCCGCGCGCCCTTGAAGCTCGGCAGGAACGAGTGGTGGATGTTGATCGCGCGGCCGGAGAGGTGGCGGCAGAGGTCGTCCGACAGCACCTGCATGTAGCGGGCGAGGACGACGAGGTCGGCGCCGGTGTCGTCCACGAGCTGCACCAGCCGCGCCTCCGCCTCGGGCTTGGTGTCCGGCGTGACGGGGACGTGGTGGAAGTCGATGCCGTACGAGCGCGCGAGCGCGCCCGCGTCGGGGTGGTTCGACACGATGGCCGGGATCTCGATCTGGAGCGCGCCGGTGCTGGCCCGGAAGAGCAGGTCGTTGAGGCAGTGGAGGTGCTTGGAGACCATGATCAGGGTCCGGTAGGGCGCGGTCGCGGCCCACAGCTCGAAGGCCATGTCGAAGCGCTCGGCGACCTGCGCGAAGGCCTCGCGGAGGTCGTCGGCCTCGGCGGCGGCCTCGGTCACGAAGGCGATCCGCATGAAGAACCGGTCGGTGAGCCGGTCGCCGAACTGCTGGCTCTCGACGATGTTGGCCCCCCGCTCGACCAGGAAGCCCGACACGGCGTGGACGATGCCTGGCCGGTCGGGGCACGAGAGGGTGAGGACGAAGTCGGCTCCGGTGGGGCCGTGCGACATGGTGTCTCCTGGAGCAGGGTGGGGGAGGGTCTCGGCAACGTGGCGTGTTGCGCTTGACGAAACGCAGTCTGCGATACGCAACAGCGCCTGCGCTAGTGTCCCCCCATGGTGGACGTGGCCGACACGCGTGACCCGAGCGCGGAGCCCGCGCAGACGAGCTCCGCGGTGACCGGCGCCGGCGTGCAGTCGGTCGACCGGGCGCTGGGCATCCTCGAGGTGCTGGCCCGCACCGGCGAGTCCGGCGTCACCGAGATCGCCTCCGAGCTGGGGGTGCACAAGAGCACCGCGTTCCGGCTCGTCGCGACGCTGGAGGCGCACCGGCTCGTCGAGCAGACCGCCGATCGCGGCCGCTACCGCCTCGGCGTCGGCATCCTCAGGCTGGCCGGGGCCACGACCGCACGTCTCGACCTGGTGCAGGAGGCCCGGCCGATCACGCGGCAGCTGGCCGCCGACACCGGGGAGACGGTCAACATCGCCGTGCTGTCCGAGAGCTCGGCGCTCTACCTCGACCAGGTCGCCGGGTCGTCCGCCCTCCAGTCGCACAACTGGGTCGGCCAGCACATCCCGCTCCACGCGACCAGCAACGGCAAGGTGCTGCTCGGCGGCCTCGACGACGACGACCTCGATGCCGTCCTCGGCACGCCTGCCACCTACACCTCGCGCACGATCACCGGTCTGCCGGAGCTGCGTGCCGAGCTGGCGCGCGTGCGCGAGCAGGGCTACGCCATGGCGGTCGACGAGCTCGAGGTCGGGCTCGCCGCGGTCGCCGCCCCGATCCGCAACGCGCACGGCGACGTGATCGCGTCGATGAGTGTGTCCGGCCCGTCGTTCCGGCTGCCCGACGACCGGCTCGAGGAGGTCGTACGCCTCGTCGTCGCGGCGGCGGTGGAGGTCTCGCACCGACTCGGCTGGGGGCACCGCTGATCCGCCGACCGGACCAGCCCAGACCTTGACGCCCGGACCCGGGCCGCAGGATCCTTCCGCACAGAGAGCGAGGCACCGTGCCTGACCTGTTCATCGACGGAAAGTGGGAGACGGCGCGCTCGGGGGAGCGCCGCGAGATCCGCTGCCCGGCCGACGGCGCGCTCGTCGCCGAGGTCGACGAGGGCGGCGAGGCCGACACCGAGGCGGCGATCGCCGCAGCGCACGCCGCGTTCCACCGGGGACCGTGGCCTGGCACGTCGAGCCGCGAGCGCGGCGACCTGCTCCTCAGGCTCGCGGACCTGCTCGAGCGCGACACCGACCAGGTCGCCCGGATGGAGGCCCTGGACACCGGCAAGCGGTTCGTCGAGGGGCAGTACGACGTGGCCGACGTGGTCTCGGTCTTCCGCCACTACGGACGGATCGCCGCCGAGGAGTCGGGCCGGGTCGTCGACACCGGCAACGCCGACGTGGTCAGCAGGATCGTCCACGAGCCGGTGGGCGTCTGCGGCCTGGTGACGCCGTGGAACTACCCGCTCCTCCAGGTGTCGTGGAAGGTCGCACCCTGCCTGGCGGCGGGCAACACCTTCGTCCTCAAGCCCAGCGAGCTCACGCCGCACTCGGCGATCCACCTGATGCGCCTGCTGGAGGAGGCCGGGCTGCCGGCCGGCGTGGGCAACCTCGTCCTCGGCCCCGGTGCCACCGCCGGTGCCCCGCTGTCCACCGACCCGCGCGTCGACATGGTCTCGTTCACCGGCGGGCTCGAGACGGGCAAGCGCATCGCTGCCGCCGCCTCCGCGACGGTGAAGAAGGTCGCCCTGGAGCTCGGCGGCAAGAACCCCAACATCGTCTTCGCCGACGCCGACCTCGAGGTGGCGCTCGACTACGCACTCACCGCCGTGTTCCTGCACTCCGGGCAGGTCTGCTCGGCCGGCGCCCGGCTGCTGGTGGAGGAGTCGATCCACGACACCTTCGTCGACGCCCTCGTCGACCGGGCGCAACGGATCCGGCTCGGTGGGCCCTTCGACGACGACGCCGAGACCGGTCCGCTGACCAGCGCCGGGCACCGCGACAAGGTCGAGGCGTACGTCGCCCGCGGGCTGGCCGAGGGGGCGGTGCTGCGCTGCGGCGGCGCCCGGCCCGACGACCCCGCCCTGGCCGACGGCTTCTACTACCTGCCCACCGTCCTGGACGGCTGCACCAGCTCGATGTCGGTGACGCAGGACGAGTCGTTCGGTCCGGTCCTCACCGTGGAGACCTTCCGCGACGAGGACCACGCGGTGGCCGTCGCCAACGACAGCATCTACGGGCTCGCCGGTGCGGTGTGGACCCAGGACGGCGGTCGCGCGCAGCGCGTCGCGGCCCGGCTGCGGATGGGCACCGTGTGGATCAACGACTACCACCCCTACGTGCCCCAGGCCGAGTGGGGCGGCTACAAGCAGTCGGGCACCGGCCGCGAGCTGGGCCTGGCCGGTCTGGAGGAGTACCGCGAGACCAAGCACGTGTGGCACAACATCCGGCCGGTGGCGCAGCACTGGTTCTCACCCGGGGACGAGGGGTAGCCGTGGCGTCGAAGCACTACGACTACGTCGTCGTCGGCGGCGGGTCGGCCGGCTGCGCCCTCGCCAACCGCCTGTCCGCCGACCCCTCGACGTCGGTGCTGGTCCTGGAGGCGGGCCGCACGGACCGCTTCGACCCGCTGATCCACGCGCCGGCCGCCCTGCCGTTCCCGATCGGCAACCCGCTCTACGACTGGAGGTACGAGTCGGAGCCGGAGCCCGCGATGGGCGGTCGCCGAGTCTACCACGCGCGCGGCAAGGTGCTCGGCGGCTCGTCGTCGATCAACGGCATGATCTTCCAGCGGGGCAACCCGATGGACTACGAGCGGTGGGCCGCCGAGCCGGGCATGGAGACGTGGGACTACCGCCACTGCCTGCCCTACTTCAAGCGGATGGAGTCCCTCGTCATGCCCGACGGGCAGGTCGGGGCGGACCCCTGGCGCGGTGGGTCCGGGCCGCTGACGCTCGAGCGCAGTCCCGCCACGAACCCGTTGTTCAGTGCGTTCCTCGAGGCTGCGCAGCAGGCCGGCTACCCGCTCACCGACGACGTCAACGGCTACCGGCAGGAGGGCTTCGGCCGCTTCGACCGCAACATCGTCAAGGGCGTACGGATGTCCGCCGCCCGGGCGTACCTGCACCCGGTGATGGGGCGCAAGAACCTCACGGTCGAGACGTACGCCCACGCGACCCGGGTGCGCTTCGAGGGTCGGCGAGCGGTCGGGGTGGAGTACCTCCGCGCCGGCCGGCGCCAGCAGTACGCCGCGGCCGGCGAGGTGGTCCTCTGCGGCGGCGCGATCAACTCCCCGCAGCTGCTGCAGCTCTCCGGCGTGGGCAACCCCGAGCACCTCGTGCCGCTGGGCGTGGACATGGTGCAGGACCTCCCCGGCGTGGGGGAGAACCTCCAGGACCACCTCGAGGTCTACATCCAGTACGCCTCCCTGCAGCCGGTCTCGATCGTCGAGGGCCTCAAGTGGCACAACCGGCCGCTCGTCGGGCTGGAGTGGCTGTTCCGGCGCACCGGCACCGCGGCGTCCAACCACTTCGAGGCCGGCGGGTTCTGCCGCTCCAACGAGGACGTCGACTGGCCGAACCTGATGTTCCACTTCCTGCCCATCGCGATCCGCTACGACGGGTCCGCCCCCGAGGGCCAGGACAAGTACGCCCACGGCTACCAGGTCCACATCGGCCCGATGTACGCCGACACCCGCGGCTGGGTGCGGATCTCCTCGACCGATCCGCGGCAGAAGCCGAGGATGCTGTTCAACTACCTCTCGACCCCCACCGACCGCAAGGAGTGGGTCGAGGTCGTCCGGGTCGCCCGCGACATCCTCAACCAGCCCGCCTTCGCCCCGTTCAACGGCGGCGAGCTGTCGCCGGGGCCGTTGGTCGAGACCGACGAGGAGATCCTCGACTGGGTGCGCAAGGACGCCGAGACCGCGCTGCACCCCTCGTGCACGGCCAGGATGGGCACCGACGACCTCGCCGTCACCGACCCCACCAGCCTGCGTGTGCACGGCACCGAGGGCCTGCGGGTCGTCGACGCCAGCGTGTTCCCGTTCGTCACCAACGGCAACATCTACGCCCCCGTGATGATGGTGGCCGAGAAGGCCGCCGACCTGATCCTCGGCAACACCCCGCTCGCGCCGGCCGACGTCCCCTACTACCGTCACCGCGACCAGTCCCCGCTCTACCCGCCCGGAGATCCCCGCAACGCCACGTGACCCCGACCCCGCCCACCGGAGGCCAGCATGACCGCACAGCTCGATGCGCCCACCCCGCTCGGTGATCCCGACCCGGCAGCCGCGCCCGGCCCCACCGTGCGGTGGCCGGTCTTCATCACCTCGTTCGCCGGGGTCTGCCTGATCACCCTGTGGGCGATCGTCGCGCCGACCAACGCCGAGAGCGTCATCGGCGACCTCGTGGGCCGGGTCGGGACGGGGTTCGGCTGGTTCTACGTCGCGCTGGCCACGGTCATCGTCGGCTTCGTGATCTTCCTCGGCGCCTCCCGCTACGGCAGCATCCGGCTCGGCCCCGACCACTCGCGCCCGGAGTTCTCGACGTTCGCCTGGGCGAGCATGCTGTTCGCCGCGGTCATCGGCACCGACGTCATGTTCTACTCGGTGATCGAGCCCGTCTCGCAGTACACCGCGCCGCCCGTCGGGGAGGCCGGCACCGTCGACGCGGCCCGCGAGGCCACGGTCTGGACGCTCTTCCACTACGGCGTCACCGGGTGGGCGATGTACGCGCTGATGGGCCTCGCGCTCGCCTACTTCTCCTACCGCAAGAACCTGCCGCTGGCCGTGCGCTCCGCGTTGTACCCGGTCTTCGGCAAGCGCGTCGACGGTCCGCTCGGCCACGCCGTCGACACCGCGGCCGTGCTCGGCACGATCTTCGGCGTCGCCACCAGCCTCGGCATCGGCGTGGTCTTCCTCAACGTCGGCCTCAACGTCATCTTCGGCGTGCCCGTCGGCACCGGGGCTCAGGCCGCGCTGGCGATCCTCGCCGTCACGGTCGCCGCCGTCTCGGCCACCACCGGCGTCGACAAGGGCATCCGCTTCCTCTCCCAGCTCAACGTCCTGCTCGCCCTCGCGCTCGCCGGCTGGGTGCTCATCACCGGCAAGACCTCGTTCCTGCTCAACGCCGTCGTGATGAACGTCGGCGACTTCATCCGGTCCTTCCCGGCCAAGTCGATGGAGACCTTCGCCTTCACCGACACCCAGGAGTGGATGGAGCTCTGGACGCTGTTCTTCTGGGCGTGGTGGGTGGCCTGGGCGTCGTTCGTCGGCCTCTTCCTGGCCCGCATCTCCCGGGGCCGCACGATCCGCCAGTTCGTCCTCGGCACGATGGTGATCCCGTTCAGCTACATCGTCATGTGGATCTCGATCTTCGGCAACGCCGCGATCGACAAGGTCCGCGGCGGCGACGAGGCCTTCGCCGAGGCGGCCGTCGACTTCACCGGCGTCGGGTTCTACGACCTGCTGCGCGACTACCCGCTGGCCGACGTGGTCGTCTTCCTCGCCGTGGTCGTCGGGCTGCTCTTCTACATCACCTCCGCCGACTCCGCCGCGCTCGTCATGGGCAACCTGTGCTCGGAGCTGCACGACGTGCAGCAGGACTGCACCGCCTGGCTGCGCATCACGTGGGCGAGCGCCACCGGCCTGCTGACGGTCGCCATGCTCGCCGTCGGCGGCATCCTGGCCCTCCAGTACGCCACCATCATCATGGGCCTGCCGTTCGCGTTCGTGCTGGTGCTGGTCATGTGGGGCCTGTTCCGCTCGCTGCGCGACGAGGGCCGCAAGGCGGGAGGCGTACGCGGCATCTCGCCGTTGCTCTCGGCCCGCACCGGGTCGGGGGCCGACAACCGCAAGGCCTGGCAGGCGCGCCTGGCCCGCGCGATCAACTTCGTCGACGACGAGGCCGCCGCCGCCTACCTGGGCTCGACGGTGGAACCTGCCCTTCGTGAGGTCGCCGAGGAGCTCACCAGGATGGGCGTGGACGCCTCGGTGGCGCACGGCGACGTCGCGGGAGCCCCGTACGCCGAGCTCGCGACGGCCGGCGACGAGGGACAGTTCGTCTACCGGGTGCAGGTGCGACGCTCGCCGGTGCCGACGTACGGCGGGCGGATGATCGGCAACCGGGACCAGTACGCCCGCCTCGAGGTGCACCTCGTCGACGGTGGCCAGGACTACGACGTGATGGGCTACACCAGCGAGCAGGTCATCCACGACTGTCTGGACCAGTACGAGCGGCACCTGGAGTTCCTCCGGACCGTGTGACCCCCTCCCTCCGGGGGATCCTTGACACCCGCGCGCGGCCGGAGCACTGTACCTGTGTTGCAGGTCACGCACTATGTTGCGCCACGCGCAACGGGACGGAGGCGGCATGGCGCTCAAGGAACCCGTGGGTGAGTCGCTGGTGCCGCCACCAGCGGGGAAGGACGGGCACTTCCCGCTCGACAAGGTGACCTTCGGCGTCGCCGCCGGCCTGGCCGTCGCGTTCCTGCTGTGGGGCACGATCGACTCGACCGGGATGGGCGAGACCACCTCCACCATCCTCGGCAAGCTGACCTCGCTGTTCGGCTGGCTGTTCATCCTGGTCAGCGCGGTCTTCCTGCTGTTCTCCGCCTACCTCGCCGTCACGCGCTACGGCAACATCCGGCTCGGGCCGGACGACTCGACTCCGGAGTTCTCGACCTTCTCGTGGGTCTCGATGATGTTCGCGACCGGCATGGGCATCGGCCTGATGTTCTGGGGCGTCGCCGAGCCGCTGACCTACCTCACCGCCACCGACGCGAGCAGCATCCCGCCCGGTCGCGGCGACCCGTCGACGCCGGACAGCGCGCGCGTCGCGATGGAGTACGCGTTCTTCCACTGGGGCTTCCACCCGTGGGCGATGTACAGCGTGATCGGCCTGGCCATCGGCTACTTCGCCTACCGCAAGGGGACCGGCAACCTGGTCTCGGGCGCCTTCGGCCCGCTGCTCGGCGCGCGCGCCACGCAGGGTCCCGGCAAGGCCATCGACGTCATCGCCATCTTCGCCACCCTGTTCGGCTCGGCGACGTCGCTGGGCCTGGGCGCCCTGCAGATCACCGGCGGCCTCGACGACGTCTTCGGCACCGGCGACTCACGGTGGCTGACGGTCGGCGTCATCGCCGTGCTGACGCTGTGCTTCGTGCTGTCCGCGGTCACCGGCATCGAGAAGGGCGTGCAGCTGCTCTCCAACGCCAACGCGATCGCGGCCGTGCTGCTCGTCTTCTTCCTCTTCGTGGTGGGGCCGACGGTCTTCATCCTCAGCACGTTCACCGAGTCACTCGGCGGCTACCTCACCCACCTGCCCACGATGGCGTTCCGCACCGGCGCGTTCGGCGGCAGCGAGTTCCTCAGCGCCTGGACGATCTTCTACTGGGCCTGGTGGATCTCGTGGACGCCCTTCGTCGGCATGTTCATCGCGCGGATCTCCAAGGGCCGCACGATCCGCCAGTTCGTGGTCTACGTGATCCTCGTGCCGAGCCTGGTCTCGTTCGTGTGGTTCTCGATCCTGGCCGGCTCCGCCTTCGACCTCCAGCTCTCCGGCGCCAAGGACCTCGGCGCCGTGCTGGCGGAGGAGGGCACCGAGAGCGCCCTGTTCACCACGCTGCGCGAGTACCCCCTCGCGAGCGTCACCGTGGTGCTCGCGGTGTTCCTGGTCGCGATCTTCTTCATCACCGGCGCCGACTCCGCCTCGATCGTGATGGGCATGCTCAGCCAGCACGGCAAGGAGGAGCCGATGCGCTGGCTCGTCATCTTCTGGGGCGTCGCCCAGGGTGCGGTGGCCGGCGTGCTGCTGTTCTCCGGAGGGCTCGGGGCGCTGCAGACGCTCGTGATCATCGTCGCGGGACCCTTCATGCTGGTGATCTGCGCGATGTGCGTGTCGCTGATGAAGTCGCTGCGCTCGGAGCCGTACGAGTCGACGCTGCCGTCGCGGGTCCGCAAGGCCGTGCTGCACGCCCAGAAGTACGACACGGTCGAGAACCACTCGGTCGCGCTCGCCGCCCTCGGCGCCGACCCGGACGAGGTGAGCCCGGGACCCGACAGCGAGACGAAGGCCTGACGGGCCGGTCCGACGCCGTCCCACCGCCGCCCCCGCACCCTTGACAGGGCGCGGGGGCGGCGTCGTACATTTCTGGTGTCGCACATAGCGCAACGGGTTGCACAATACGCAACACGGAGAGAGTCCTCCCGCACAGGAGCCAGCCATGGCAGAAGTCCCCGCGACCGCCGGCGTCGTCGTCATCGGAGCCGGCATCGTCGGCAACAGCCTCGTGCACCACCTCACCCGCCTCGGGTGGACGGACGTGGTGCAGATCGACAAGGGGGCGCTGCCCAACCCGGGCGGATCCACGGGCCACGCGTCCAACTTCATCTTCACCGTCGACCACTCCCGCGAGATCACCGACCTCACCCTCGACTCGGTCGCGCAGTACCAGGAGATGGGCGTCTTCACGCAGTCGGGCGGCTTCGAGATCGCCCGGACCGAGGAGCGGATGGAGGAGCTGCGCCGTCGCATGTCCAGCGCGCGGGCGTGGGGCATCGAGGCCGAGCTGGTCAGCCCCGCCTTCGTGAAGGAGAAGGTGCCCTTCATCGAGGAGGACCAGTTCATCGGCGCGTTCTGGACGCCGGGCGTCGGCGTCGTGGACTCCCTGCGGGCGGGCACGATCATGCGGGAGCGGGCGCTCGCGACCGGTCAGCTGACCGTCGTCCCGACCGTCGAGGTGGTCGGCCTCGACACCGAGGACGGCCCCCGCGGCCGTCGCGTCACGCGGGTGCGGACGACCGGCGGCGACATCGAGACCTCGACGGTCGTGATCGCGGCCGGCGTGTGGAGCCCCAAGCTCGGCGACATGGCGGGCGTCAGCATCCCGCTGACCCCGGCCGTGCACCAGATGATCAGTGTCGGGCCGTGCCCGCAGCTGGCCGAGAAGGAGGGCGAGATCTCCTTCCCGATCATCCGCGACATGGACACCTTCTGCTACGAGCGCCAGCACGGCGCCGACATGGAGGTCGGCTCCTACGCCCACCGCGCGATCCTCCACGAGCCCGAGGACATCCCCTCGATCGAGCAGGCCAAGCTGTCGCCGACCGAGATGCCCTTCACCTCCGACGACTTCGACCCCCAGCTCGAGCAGGCCTACGAGCTGATGCCCGAGCTGCTCGGCGCGGAGGGCGCGGAGATGCGCTACGCGATCAACGGCCTGCTGTCGCTGACCTGCGACGGCAACCCGATCCTGGGCGAGAGCGAGGTCGCCGGCCTCTGGACCGCTGCGGCCGTGTGGATCAAGGAGGGCCCGGGCGTCGGTCGCGCGGTCGCCGAGTGGATGACCCACGGCCACTCCGAGATCGACGTGCACCACAGCGACATCGCCCGCTTCCACCAGCACCAGAAGCGGCGCGAGCACACCCGCCTGCGCACGACCGAGTCGTTCATCAAGACGTACGGCATCATCCACCCGGCCGAGCAGTACGAGTCCGACCGCGACCAGCGGCTCTCCCCGATGCACGACTCGCAGGCCAAGCTCGGTGCGGTCTTCTTCGAGACCGCCGGCTGGGAGCGGCCGTTCTGGTACGAGTCCAACGCCGGCCTGCTCGAGCAGTACGGCGACGCCGTGATGCCGCGGGAGCACGAGTGGGACTCGCGGTGGTGGAGCCCGATCATCAACGCCGAGCACCTCCGGATGCGCGAGGCCGCCGCCGTCATCGACCTGTCGGCGTTCTGCATCTTCGACATCGAGGGCCCCGAGGCGCTCGAGGTCGTGCAGACGACGTGCGTCGCGCAGTGCGACGTCGCGGTCGGCAAGGTCATCTACACGCCGGTCCTCGACGCCAAGGGCGGCTTCCGCTCCGACCTGACGGTGATGCGCCTCGGCGACGACCACTTCCGCGTGGTCACCGGCGGCGCGCACGGCATGGCCGACCGGGCCTGGTTCACCGGGCACCTGCCCGAGTCGGGCACGACCACCCTGACCGACCTGACCGACGACGTCTCGACGATCGGCATCTGGGGCCCGCGGGCGCGCGACATCCTCTCCTCGCTGACCTCCGGCGACGTCTCCGACGCGGGCTTCGGCTTCCTGTCGTGCCGCGAGGTCACGGTGGCGGCGGGATCCGGCAAGGGCATCCCGGTCCTCGCCTCGCGCATCTCCTACGTCGGTGAGCTCGGCTGGGAGCTCTACGTGCCGATGGACCGGGCGGCCGAGCTGTGGGAGGTGCTGCTCGAGGCGGGCGCACCGCACGGCGCGGTGCCGGCCGGCATCGGCGTCTACGGCACGACCGGTCGCATCGAGAAGGGCTACCGCGCGTACGGCGCCGAGCTCGACTCCGAGCGCACCATCGTCGAGGCCGGCATGCAGCGGCCCAAGGTCAAGGCCGCCGACTTCGTCGGCAAGGAGGCCTACCTCGCGCAACGGGAGGCGGCTCCGGCCACCGTGCTGTGCACGCTCACCGTCGACGACCACACGTCGGCCTCCGGCACCAAGCGCTACATGCTCGGCGGCGAGCCGATCCTCACCCGCGACGGCGGCACGCTCACCGACGGACACGGCCACCACCCCTACGTCACGAGCGCAGGCTCCGCGCCCTCGCTCGGCAAGCACGTGCTGCTCGCCTACCTCCCGCCCGAGGAGGCCGTGATCGGCAACGAGCTCGCGGTGTCCTACATGGAGGAGCTCTACCCGGTGACCGTCGGCTCCGTCGACGCGACCCCGCTCCTCGACCCGACCAACGAGCGGATCCGATGAACATGGTCAGCCCGCTGGTCTGCGTGAAGCGCGTCGTCGACTCCTCCAGCGAGGTCGTCCTCACCGAGGACGGCCAGGGGGTCGACGGCCGCTTCGCCGGCTTCACCACCAGCGCCCACGAGGAGTGCGCCGTCGAGCTCGCGGTGCGCATCGCCGCCGACGGCGGGGGAGGAGCCACCGTGGTGACGCTCGGCGACGCCGACGCGGTCGAGCAGCTGCGCTCCGCGCTGGCGGTCGGCTGCACCGCCGCGACCCACGTGCTCGCCGACGCCCAGGCGTTCGGCCCCGCCGACGTGGCGCGTGAGCTCGCGGCCGTGGTCCGCGACCACGAGGCCGCCGGCACCCCGCACGAGCTGGTGCTGCTCGGCAACGACGCCGCCGACAGCGGCGACCACCAGGTCGGGATCCGGGTCGCGCACGAGCTCGGCTGGCCCGTCGTCAACGGCGTCAGCACCGTCTCGGTCGCCGACGGCGTGGTGACCGCGAGCGGCTCCGGCCCCGACGGCCACGAGACGTTCCGGCTGCCGCTGCCCGCCGTCGTCACCGTCCTCGAGGGAGGCGTCGAGCCGCGCTACCCGACCGTGCCCGGGCGGATGAAGGCCAGGAAGGCGCCGATCGAGGAGCGCGAGCCGGCCGCCGGGCCGGAGGGTCCGTCCCGCGTACGCCTCGTGCTCCCGCCCCCGTCGCCGTCCACCGTGCAGGTGCTGGGCGAGGGACCGGCCGCCGCGCCCGCGGTGGTCGACCTGTTCGAGCAGCTGGGGGTGCTGGCGCGATGATCCTGGTGCTGGTGGAGGTCTCGCCCGCGGGGGAGGCCGTCGAGACGTCCCGCGAGGCGATCACGTTCGCCCGTGACCTCTCGGCTGCCGGCGGCGGCGTCCCCGTCGACGCGGTCGTGGTCGGCCATCCCGGCGATACCCTCGTCAGGGTGCTCGCCGCCCACGGCGTACGACGTGTGCACGCGCTGACCGGGCCGGCGTACGACTCCTTCTCCGGAGCCGCCTGGGCCACGGGTGTCGAGCACGTACGCGCCGGCGCGGGATCCGTGGTCGTGATGGCCTCCGGTACGCCGCGCGGCAACGAGGTGCTCGCCCACCTGGGCGCCCGTGCCGGGGTGCCGATGGCCGCCAACGTGGTGTCCTTCGGCGGCCTCTCGCCCTTCACCGTGACCCGGCAGGTCGTCGGTGGTGCGGCGCTCGAGGAGATGCGGCTCGCGCAGCGGCCCGCGATCTTCACCGTCGCCGGCCATGCGGTCGAGGCGCGCCCCGCCGACGCCCCGGGCGCGGGCGAGCTGGTCGTCGAGAAGCCCGACGTCCCGGACGCCGACCTCGTCGCCCGCGTCGTCTCGACCGACGAGCCCGAACCCGACCTGTCCGGGACGCTGAAGTCCGCGAAGGTCGTCGTCGGTGCCGGCCGCGGCGCCGGCTCGGCGGAGGGATTCGACGACCTGCTGGAGCTCGCCGACCTGCTCGACGCCTCCCTCGGCGTCTCGCGCGTGGTCACCTCGCTCGGCTGGCGCCCGCACCACGAGCAGGTCGGCCAGACCGGAAGCCGGATCTCGCCCGACCTCTATATCCCGTGCGGCATCAGCGGCGCCATCCAGCACTGGGCCGGGTGCAGCAGCGCGAAGGCCATCCTCGCCATCAACACCGACCCCGATGCGCCGATGGTCACCAAGGCCACCCACGCGGTCATCGGCGACCTGCACGAGATCATCCCGGCGGTCAACGCCGAGATCCGGCGGCGGCGGGGGTAGGCGGCGGGGCTGAGTCGCCCCTCGCTGGTCCGGTCGCTCAGGCGGAGCGCAGGGCGGCGACGCCCTTCACGAGGCGGCGCAGCGGGGTGTCGCGCTGCACGGTGAGTCGGCCGCCCTCCTGCGTCAGGCCGAAGTGGGGCAGCAGGTCCTGGCGCCCCTCGCGCTCGGCCATCAGCACGATCGCGTCGCGGTCGTAGGACTCGGCGAGCTCGGCCGCGAGGGCCAGGTCGTCGGCCGCGACGGCGTCGTTGATGGACTCGACGTAGCCGGCGTAGAGCGCGTCGAGCTCGTCGGTCAGGCGGGTCTGGCTCGTCATGGAGAACCCCTTCGAATCACGATGTGTCCCGAGTGGACCTCCAGTCTGCGGCACGGGATTGGATCGTTCCAAGGCCGCGGGGCCATGACCTTGCCCACGCCGTCCGCCGGGTTCCGGCAGGCGAGGTGCTGAGCGGGCCCGGGGGTGGGCGCGGGGGTGTGCCCCGCGGTAGTCCGCGCTCGATCGTCGGCCTACGTCCGCCGGTAGAAGGTGACCTGGTTGTCGGCGTGGATCGTCTTGTCGTACCGGGAGTCGTGGGCGAGGCGGTGGTGGCGGGGGCAGAGGAGCCGTCCGTTGGAGAGGTCGGTCGCTCCGCCGTGGGACCAGGGGTTGTCGTGGTGGGTGTGGCAACCGGACGCGGTGGTCTCACATCCCTTCGCGGTGCAGCCGCGGTCGCGCAGCCCGAGCGCGATGCGCTGGGCCTTCGTGAACAGCCGCCGCGTGCGGCCCAGGTCCAGGACCCTGCCCTCGCGGTCGAGCACGGCCGGGATGATCCCGGCCTCGCACGCGAGCCGCCGGGCCCGGGCGGCGGAGATGCGGGTGCCGTCGTCGAGCAGTGCCGTGGCGTGCTCGCCGAGCAGCTGCTCGAGGGTCATCGTGACCACGACCGTGGCGTTGACGCCGGCGGTCTGCGGGGTGGCGTCGACGGGGTAACGCTCGACGTACTCGACGAACGCCTCGCCCATCCGGCGGTGCAGCGGCTTCCACTCGCCCGTCCCGTCGCGCAGCTCGTCGTCGGTGTGCCGGGCGGGGTTCGCCAGGGCCCGGAGATGGCGCCGCAGCATCGCGCCAATGCGGGAGGGGACGGTGAACCGGCCATGACAGCGCCCGGAGCCGTCGTCGATCAGAGTGAGCGCGACGCCCGCGTCTGCACGCGCTTCCTCCCGCGCGAGGGTGGCGGCCTCCTGCGCCTCGCCGAGCTCGGGTGCGACGACGTCGAGGATCCGGCGCCCGAGCCGGCGCAGCGCCTTGGCGTCGTGCTCGTCCGCCGCAACGATCAGGTGGTCGCGCGCCTTCACGCGGGCGGTGGGGTCGATCATCCGGGTGGTGCCGTCACTGGTGCGGACGGACGTGGGGACTGCGTCGACAGCGGCGACGATGACCCGGGCCTGCTCCACCCGCAGCCGTCCCTCGGCGAGCGCGTCACCGGTCGGGGCGTGGAGGTCGTCCTCGAACGCGCGCCCCAGCCTCGTCAGGCGGGCCGCCTCGGCGTGGCTGTGGCGGCTGCGTCCGGCCCACCACTGGTGGGTGTGCCGTGCCCCCGTCGCGTCGCCGAGCCGGCGACGATCTGCCTCGGCCGCCACCCGGCACACCTCGCGGCTGAGACTGCTCGACGCGCCCGTCGTCGCATCGAGGAGCCGGACCACGTCGGCCTCCGCCAGCGCGCCGAGAGAGACCTCGCCCAGATCGGTCAGCGCGCCTCGGAGGCGCGTCAGCACGTCGCTCACCAGCGGGGACGCGTCCGGCTCGGTGCCCGGCGCACGCCACGAGTCGTGGTCTGGCTGCTCGGCTGGGATGGCACTCACTGGTCGGCCCTCTCGCGCCTGGGTGGGCGCGTCGACAACTAGGACGGGGCCAGTGACAGTGAGGTGGATTCAGCCGGATGATCGGCTTGGCGTAGGGCCCGAGCTCGCTCGCTCGAAACTGTGTTCGATGGTACGCCTGCCCACTGACACCGTCAACGGTTCTGTGGCGTGGATGGCGATGAGGTGTAGGGCAATGGCGGCGGAATGACTCACTCGTCGCGGCAGATGCGGTCGTTCATGGTCGAAGCCTGCGGAGCCGGTTGAACGCCTTGTCTGAGCTCAGCACAGGGAGTTCTGTGGCGATGGTGATTGCGCAGGCTTCCGCGGTCGCTTGGGTGGTGTCGATGGCGATGTCACGGTCGTGGTGTCGGAACACATCTCGGGACCGCGCCAGACCCGGGTGGGCTATCACCTCGTGCGCGCTCCACCCTCCCTGCCGCGGCGACATCCCTTATGGGCGGCGACTCCGGCTCGCCAGTTCGTTGAGCACCTCTGCCTGTTGCTGCGTTCACTTGGCACTCGATATCCCGCATCCTGCGGGACTTGATGAGGACACCGTGACTTGGTCAACGGGAGCGGACTAGCCTTCGTCTCGGGTACGACGGGTAGCGACGACCGCCGCCGCTGCGCTCGCTCGATGGGGGGCCGACAGCCATGTCAACGATGAATCCTTGGATAATCCGGATGGCGACGAGGGAGCCCGGCGAGCGTGAGATTCTTGCGAGTGAACTGGCACGCCGTGGAATCACGACGCACGACAATGTCATCGACTTTCTTCTCCAAGTCATCCGAGCCGGAGCGGCAACAGCCGAGTACATGATCGCTTCAGCCTCTCGAGAAACCAGCAGCGACGCTGCCGCTCGACTGGGCGCGGTTGCGAATTGGCTCTGGGGAACCATGGAACCTCGCGACGCCAGCCGAGGCGAGGTCCTGCACTGGGTCGACCACGCTGTGTTCACTCTCGCAGCGTTCAGCCCCAACGCAGAGCAGTTGGCGACAACCACCGCTGAGCGGGTGACTTCCGTTGGGTTTCTGACGTTCGTCGACGAGGCCCAGGATGGTCAAGCTGGTTCGGTCAGCAGACTGGTTGACGCGGGACGACGCGCAGCTGATCGCGTCGATTACAACGCGGTACGCGATGCGCGCCGAGCCAGGAACCCGTGGAGCGAGATCGAGGAGCTGAATTACTTCGAAACGGTGGCCGGAGACATGGCGCTCGTCGCACTAGTCGGGAATGAACTTGAACTAGTCGAGATCGAGAAAGACCTTGATCCACGTCGGGACATCAGGAGCTTGACTGATCGGTGGGCCCTGCCAGTCGCGGCTCATTCGACCGCCTCCAAAGTTCTCTCCGGCGAGGGCGCCATTACGGCTCCTCGCCCTACGGGAGCTGAGCTCATCGCGGACTTCGCGAACTCGGCAGCTCAGCATGGCGAGGATGATGGCGGTCAGATGCTTGTGTGGTTCGGCACTGACCGCGAGCCGATTTGCCACGACGGCGTCGTCGATGGATATGAGAACAGACCTTCGTCGCCGAGGAAGGTCGCCTACGGTCGCTGTGTAGTGAATGTACCCAAAGCGCATCGGTTTGGCGAGGTTCGGACCCCTTGGTGGGACCGAGTCGTCCGCAGGTCCGGCGACGGTCGGCTTAGACTTCGAGCGATTGAAGAACTCGAAAGTTCAGATGAATTCGCAGCCAGCGTAAATGACGCTCTCGTCAATGAGTTCGGCGATGAACGCGCTGCGCTTATCTATATTCACGGGTACAACACTAGCTTCGAGGCTGCCGCGCTCCGCTCCGCACAACTTGGTTTCGATCTGAACGTCGATGGCATTACCGGTTTCTATAGCTGGCCATCTGCGGCGAAAGCGCAGAAGTATGCGCGCGACGCGGACAACGTCGCCGCGAGCGAGCCACCGTTTGCAGAATTCTTGGACACCCTAGTCTCGAAGACAGGCATCAACCGCCTGAACTTCATCGTTCATTCTATGGGCAACCGTCTCGTGGCGGAGGCCCTGCAATCTGTGGCTCCAAAGTTGAGAACGGCGGGGGTGAGGCTGGGATCCATCGTTCTTGCAGCGCCGGACATGAACGTTGACCGCTTTAGACAACTGGCGTCGGCCTACCCTCTCGTCGCAGCCAGCACGACAATGTACGTATCTGAGAGCGACCTTGCGCTCGGTGCGTCGCAGTTTCTCTGGGACTCTCCTCGCGCGGGCTTAACGCCACCGATCACCGTCGTGACGGGCGTCGACACCATTGAGGTGACTGACATTGACGTCTCTCGTCTCGGTCACGGCTACTACGGCGCCGCCCATCCCGTGCTTTACGACATCCGCGAGGTTATTCGCGGAGTCTCCGACCCCAGACGACGGGTCAGACTGCGCGAACTCCACGACACGCTCGGCGCTGCATATTGGCAGCTCACTCTGTAAGGGCAAACGCGGCGGAATGCAGCACGCGACCACGCCGCTGCTTCGGGCCACTAGGCAACGCAGCTCCGCGGTCCCTGCCACCCCTGGACTATGCCTCCGTCCCCTGGATACGTGAAGCGTTACTGCGAGTGTTGCGAGGGGGACCAGCCAGCTCCGTGAGCCGGTAATAGCCGGCTGGCACTGCGTGCGGTGCAACCATCACCATCCCGAAAACGGCAAGGACGAGTAGGTCGTCCCTGCGAAAACGTCATTCCCTGAGGTCGGCGACCATCTGACGCACTCAGACGCTGCGACGACTGGACAGCTGTCCCGGCACCAGCAAGGCTGAGAGCGTGGAACTAACTCAGGTTCACTACGACCTCCTCCGCGCCCTCGCTTTGGTTCAAGGGGACGACACAGAGCGGCTCCCGTCGGCGCGAGACGTAGGCACAAAGCTTCTTGAGATCTACAAAGGAAAAGGTGGCGGGCATTCCTGGCACAGCAGTCCGCCGTGGCACGGCACCTCGCCCATGGCCGACGAGCTGCGCCGGGAGGGGCTGATTGAGGTCGACGTCGGAAATGCAACATTCCATCGCCCCGATCAGCCGGCACGGGCCGCCGAGCAGTACTGGATGGGCATCACGGAGGCGGGTAAGAGCGCGCTCGCCGAGGTGGAGTCGGCCGAGTAGTTGGCGAGTGCCCCTTACCCGGATACCGGTGATCGCGGCGGTATGACTGTGCCGCCGTAAGCGACGACGGAACGCGCGAACTCTCATTGGTGGCCACGACGTGACCGCGCGTGACCAGTCCCCCGGCTCGCTACCGGTCCAGAGGAATTCAGCTAGCAAGGGCCCAAGGGACGGCCAGGGTGGGGGCTGGCACGCGGAGACTGACACTCCTGAGCGAACGACGTCCTAGCTCGGTAGGTTCGCGATCCATGCCGCGCCGCCCGGGCGTCAAGCGTTCCGTTTCTGTTGCCCAAGGAGGGCAACTTCGCACAAACGGGCGGACTGACACCGCCATGTCAAAGCCTTTGTCGCGACTCGCAAACTATGCTGCTCCGGACGAAGGGGGAGGCTGTGCGCCTATCCAAGCTAGTGATTCACGGTTATCGCAAGCTGGTGGACACCGAGTGTCGGTTCTCGGGAAAGCTGACGGCGATAGTCGGTCCCAACGAGGCTGGCAAGAGCACGCTTCTAGAGGCGCTCCTCTCGGTGCAGAACGACGACGAAATCCCTCCGTCCGCATATCCATACGGGCAGACGGTCGCTACTGACTCAGCAGCCTTGGAAGTGTGGTATCGATTGACCCCGGACGACGTCCAGATGCTCGGAGACTTAGATTCCGACACGCTTCCCGGGTACTACATCGTTACGAAGACCTACGCGGGCGAGCGGTCGCATCGAACCCACCCGCACATCCCCCGGCGTACGCAACCGCGCCAAGCGGTCATTTCCGCGCTTGCCAAGTACACGCCTACAGCGAGCGCCCGGGGCCTAGCCCGGACGGAGGACGGCGACGGCCCTGGTGACATTCTTGATCAGATCGAGGACCTACTCGACAAGCGCGCCCTCGATTCGAGTATGAGTGACGAGGAATGGCAGTTGGTGGACCAGTTAGCGTCCGAACTCGTTAATCCTGGAGTTTCGGCTCGTGGACGGCAGGCAGGTGAGGCACTTTCCAGTTGGTGGAAGCAGGGACAAGAGGAAAGTCCGAGCGACATAGCACTTAGACTGTTGGACGCACGGGAGCCGTTGTTCGCAATATTCGGGGCCGAGGAGCGTAACCTCCGGTCCAGTTATGATATCGACGACGTCGCCGACGAGCCTCCTCCCGCCCTTAGCAACATGGCGGTTCTCGCTGGATTGGATCTTGAGCGCTTGCGGGATGCGTATGTTGGCAACGATCCCGGCGCCATCGCTACCGCGACAGAGAACGCGGACAAGGCGCTTAGGGAGAGATTCGATGAGGCATGGAAACAATCCGACGTAGTCGTCCGAATGTTACTAGATGGCGGCACTCTCCACTTGCTGGTTAAGACCGACGCGCCTCGATATAGCCGCGTCGCAGAGCACAGCGATGGCTTGAAAACATTCGTTGCACTCACAGCCTTCGCATACGGCCTGCAGCGTGCAGGTGTTCCACTGGTTCTGCTGATCGATGAGGCCGAACAGCACCTTCACTATGATGCGCAAGCCGATTTGGTGAGAATGTTGGAGCGACAAAGGGTTGCCGATCAAGTCGTCTTCTCAACCCACTCGGCGGGCTGCTTGCCTTCCGATCTGGGTACCGGGATCCGTGGAATCGCCCCCGTTGAAGGTCAAGGTCGGAGCAAAGTTACAAATTCACTTTGGCAGATAGGTCCAGGATTCACGCCGTTGCTGATGGCGTTAGGTGCGGGGGCCGCGGCTTTCGCTCCCTCTCGCTACGCCGTGCTCGGAGAGGGAGCCACGGAGATGCTGCTGCTCCCAACTCTTGTACGGGAATCTTTGAACCTCGACGGGCAACTCGATTATCAAGTTGCAGCTGGCCTCGCTGAGGTTGCGAACACAGATCTTCGTGATCTCGAACTCGAAGCCCCTCGCGTCGTTTACGCGGTCGACGGGGACGCCGGAGGGGAAGCGCACGTGACGCGACTTCGAGCAGCTGGCGTGCCGCAGGACCGCATCGTGCAGCTAGGCGGAACTGGTTCGGGGCTCACGATTGAAGATCTCCTCAAGGAGGATCTTTACCTCCGCGCGGTAAATGAGGTGCTCGCGCAGCTGGGGAGCCCCCGGACGCTGAAGAAGGCGGACTTGAACGCTGGCCCCACACGCGGGGCGGCGATTCGTTCGTGGTGTCGCAACTCCGGAGTCCCTGAGCCAAGCAAGCCCGCTGTGGCCGTTGCCCTTCTCGAAATCGCGGACAGCACGAAGTTGCTTACACGAGAGGGCGCAAAGGTGCTGAAGGCCATGCACCACGACCTGATCGCCGGACTTGGCATTCAACATATGTCCTAGGGGCCAACCCGAGGCGCCGAACCTCAGCACGACAACGAAGGCGCTTCCAGACGGTCAAACGCACCGCCACGTGGGCATGGACCCGCGTCCGAACTCAGCGGTCGAGATGCGCCCATTCTGGGCGAAGTGACCTGCCGGTCGATCCTCTCAGGCGAGGTGCGTGGCGTCCGCTGCGGTCGCCTCCCACGCATGGCCGTCAGGGTCAGCAACGACGGCTGTGTAGCCCCACGGTCTGGGTTCGGGGGCTGAGATG
>JAESGW010000414.1_pt1 | contig 46391 bp, 46 predicted proteins | sample 9269791 | NCBI WGS metagenome assembly JAESGW01 (sample SAMN16773120, study PRJNA677053) | algae metagenome | isolation source: Aphanocapsa lilacina HA4352-LM1 and co-occurring heterotrophs from near cave... | place: USA: Maniniholo cave, near Haena, Kauai, HI | collected 2009-07-28
GTGGAAGATCGATACGCCCGCGTCGGCAAGCGGACCCAGCAGGGTTGCAAGCTCCTCTGGCGTTTCTGCCAGCCTGGCGCGGTAATCCTGCTGCTTGAACTGCGACCAGCGGAAGGAAAGCGGGAAGTCGAGGCCGACGCGCTCACGGATCGCCCGAACCAGCGCGACGCCGAACCGCGCGCGCAGCGCCAGCGTCTTGCCGCCCCATCCGTCGGTTCGGCGATTGGTCTCGTGCCAGAAGAAACTGTCGATCAGATAACCGTGTGCGCCGTGCAGCTCGACCCCGTCGAAGCCAAGCCGCTGCGCATCGTGCGCGGCCTGGGCATAGCCTGCGATCACGTCGGCGATGTCCTCTTCGGTCATCGGTTTCGTAACATGCGTTGTGTCTTCGAACGCGTTCAGATTCTCCGAAGGACCAAAGCCCGGCACGTCGGGGTCAGGCGCCATGCCAAGCTCTCGAAAGCTGCCCGTGTGCCATAGCTGCGGCATGATCCGCCCGCCTTCGGCATGGACCGCGTCGACCACCTTCCTCCAGCCGGCGAGCGGCGCATCGCCATAGAAGCGCGGGACATTGGCATAGCTATGGGCCGAAGGATGGCCGATATAGGTCGCCTCGGTCAGGATCAGGCCGCATCCGCCCTTCGCGCGGCGCGCATAATAATCGACGACACCTTGATGCGGCACCTCTTCGGGGCAGAAATAGCGCGACATGGGCGCCATCACGATTCGATTGGCGAGCGTCAGCGGGCCGATCGAGATCGGACGGAACAGCGGATTTGCGGTGCCGGACACGTCCGTTTCCTCCTCGGTTCGTGCAGCAGATATCATGCCGCCCCAGATGCCGTGCCGCCCGCCCTCATGCCAGCAGCGTCCACCGTTGATCGCATGGCCGATCAGCCATGGCGAGCGGTTGGGACTAAGCGCCTGCGCGCCGTATAGGATGGGTTCGACGCGACGTGCCGGATCGCGCAATCATTTGGGACGAGGAGCCGGTCTGCACCATGACGCAATCGAAGGAAGACGTGACCGCGACGGCGCCTGACCGGACGCTGACCTTAAGCGGGCTTGGCCCTGCATTCGTCGCAGACACGTCCAGCCGCTGGGGCGAACAGGCATTTCTCGACGTGATCGAGGGCGCGCCGCGCGAAGAGATCGAAGCCCTTCAGGAACGCAAGCTGCTCGACCAGATGAAACTGGTCGCCGAACGTTCCGCGCTGACTCGCGAAGTCTGGCAGAAGGCAGGCGTCGATCCGCTGGGCATCACGTCGCTCGCCGATTTCAAGGCGCGCGCGCCGTTCATCGACAAGGACAAGCTGCGCGCGTATCGCGACCGTACCGGCGATCCGTTCGGTGGCGTGCTGTGCGTCGATGCGGGCGAACTTCACAATATCGGATCGAGTTCGGGCACGACGGGCGATCCCACGGTCTTCGCCGAACGCTGGAACCGCGGCTATGAAGGGCCTTTCACGCCGCGCGAATATTGGGGGTTGGGGCTGCGTCCCGGCGACTATGTCCTGGAGTTGAATGCCGTGATGCGCGGGGTCGGTCAGCGGCTGGTGCGCATGGCCGGCGGCATCCCGCTGATGCTGAACCACGACCCGTACGAAGTCGAACAGGCCGTCGAGTGGATCCTGAAATACCGCCCGACCATCTTTTTCCACCTTTCCTCCCCCGTGATCTACGGGCTGGAACGGCTGGAACGTGAGAAGGGGATCGACATGATCGACCTGTTCTCCAGCTTCAAAGCCTGCATCTATGGTGGCGAGCCGATCGGGCCGCGTATGCAGCGCACGCTCGACCGCTGGCAGGTGAAGGTCATCGAATTTTCGAGCCTGGGCGATTCGGGCACGATCTGGGAATGCCACGCCAAGGACGGCTTCCACGCGTGGGAAGACATCGCCATCGTCGAGGTGCTGGAGCCGGGCACCGACCGCCCCGTCCCCGACGGCGAGGGCGGCGAACTGGTGGTCACCGCGATTCACAATCGCACCGACCCCCTCATCCGGTACCGGTCGGGCGACTTCGTGCGGCACACGCGCGAGAAATGCGCGTGCGGACGTACCCATGCCCGGCTGTGGCCGGTCGGGCGGCTCGATGACGAGGTGCTGGTGAACGGCAATTCGATCCTGCCGCGCGACATCTGGACAGCGATCGAGGAAGTGCCGGAAACGGCGGCGGCCCTGTTCCAGATCATCCGCCCCCGGCGCGAGCTGACCGAATTGCGGCTGCGCGTCGGATATGAGGGCGAGCCGGACGATCTCGACGATGTGGCGAAGCGGGTCGCCGACGAAGTCGAGGCACGGGTTGCGGTTCGACCGGTCGTGATGCTGACGCCCAATGCCGAGTTGATCAAGCTGGGTCCGCCACACAAGATTCCCCGCGTTGCGAAGGCCTGAGCCATGAACGACTTGTCCCCCACCCTGCCGCCGATCGCTTGCGAGGCACCCGACGCGCTGTGGGCGATCGGCAGCGCGCCGACCGCCGATGGCCATGCAGAATATCCGCTGTTCAATCGCGACGTCGATGCCGATGCCCGCTGGGCAGGGACGCGTCTTGCCGAAATGGGCGTCGATTCCGGATCGATGATCGACCTGGTCCATAATTATCGCGAGACCGGCCAGTTCTGGCCGTATTACATCGCGGCGGCGCGATTGGGCGCGGCGGTGATGAACGGCATGGCGACGCCGTGGGATGTCGGTCGGCTGGAGATGTATGCGCGTCGTTTCGACCTGGCGCTGATCATGGGGCCGGGCACCGCCACCATCGAAGGGCTGCGTCAGTTCGGCCACGATCCCGTCGAGGTGTTGTCACGCGCATCGACGACCTGCGTGCGCAGCGATGCGCTTGCGCTTCTGGACGGTGGCACGAAATTCTGGCGCATGACGACCGCCGGGCCGATGCTGCTGATCGCCGGGCCGGGTTCGGTCCGCGTCGCCTATGACGACACCCAATGGACGGTAGAAACCGGCAATACCGGCACGCTGATGGTGACGACCAGGGGCGACCGGGCCGCGCGCTACGACCGGCTCGACACGGGCGTCCGCGGGAGCGTCGAGGGCAATGAAGTGGTCCTGGCCTCCGCATGAATGAAGCCCCCGGCCTGGCCGCGCGAATCGAGCGCATCGAATCGCATCTGGCGATCCAGCAACTCGTCGTGCGCTACGCGATGGCGGTCGATCGGCGCGATATCGACGAATGGCTCGGCATGTTCGTCGAGGATATCGACTGCGGCCGACGCGGGCGCGGGCGCGAGGCGCTGCGCGGGTTCATCGAGCCGGCGCTGCGCGACTTCTATCGCACGATCCACACCATCGTCGGCCACGCGATCGACCGGATCGACGGCGACCATGCCGAGGGCCGCGTCTATTGCCGCGCGGAGCACGAACTGGGCGACCAGTGGATCGTCCAGGCGATCTGCTATTTCGATACGTACGAGCGTCGTGACGGCACCTGGTATTTCGCCCGACGGATCGAGGATTTCTTCTACACCTGCGATGTGCTCGAACGGCCGCAGCATGCCGATTTCCGCCGCTGGCCCGGCCCGCCGCCGCGCTTTGACCCGCCGATGATGCTGCCGCGATTCGAAACGTGGCGCGCCTTCTGGGACGGTGTCGACACGGGACCGCTGACCAGCCGCCCCTGACTTCATCCGCCGGCGATCAGGTCTCGCAGGTCGGCCACGTGCGGCTGATGCGTTTGTGCGCCGCCATCGATGCTGTAAACCTGACCGTTGACGAAGCGTGCTTCCTCCGACGCCAGATAGACCGCCATCCAGCCGATGTCCGAGGGCTGGCCGCCGCGCGTCGCGAGATTCTGGCGACGGAGCGCCTGGTCCAGCTTCTTGCGCCGCTCGTCGACGATCGGTCGGGTGGGGATATAGCCGGGTGAGATGGCGTTGCACCGCACGCCCTGCACGCCATGCTGCGCGGCGACATATCTTGTGAGCGTCGCGAGCCCGGCCTTCGAACAGGCATAGGCGGTGTTGGCCAGATCGCCGAGGTTCATCGAGTTCGAACAGATGTTGATGATCGCGCCCGATCCACGCTCGACCATGTGCGGCACGACTTCACGGCACAGCAGCATCGGCCCGCGCAGGTTGATCGCCATCAGCGTGTCCCAGATCTCGGCCGTCTGACGCAGCAGCGGCCCGTCCTGCGTCGCGGCGAGCTGGGTGGCGGCGGCGTTGTTGACCAGCACGTCGATCCGGCCGTGATCGGCCATCACCCCGTCCACCAGCGCGCGAATCGCTTCTTCCGATCCGATGTCGCACACGCGCGCGGTTGCTCGGCCGCCAGCGTCGCGCAGTTCGGCCGCGGTGGCCTCGGCGCGTTCGATGTCGATGTCGGCGACGATCACGTGCGCGCCCTGCTGCGCGAACAATTGTGCGGTGCCGGCACCGATCCCCGATGCCGCACCGGTGATGATCGACACCAGATCCTTTAGTCGCGTCACTTCCGGCCTCCGTCATAAAGCTGCGAACCGTGCTAGGACGGATTGGCGCAGGTCGTCGCGCCCGCCCCGCCTGGCATCGCGGTGGCGATAGCAAAGCGGCGCCAGTGGCGCAGCACGGATAGCCATGGAATCACGCTGAGCATGATCGACAAAGCCCATATCGGCGCCGAGACCGAAGCGGTTTCCATCCGCGTCGAACAAAGCCAGCTCACGCTGTTCTGCCAGGCGATCGGCGAGGACAGCCCGGTGTATCGCGACATCGATGTCGCGCGCGCCGCCGGGTTCGATCGCGTTCCGACGCCGCCCACCTATCCGCAGACGCTGCTCAACCTTGCGCCGTTCGAAGGCGACCTGGTGCTCGACGTCATCAAGGCCGATCTTGCGCGATTGCTCCACGGCGAACAGGCGTTCGAGCATCATCATCCGATCCTGGTCGGCGACACGATCACTCTGCGCCAGCACGTCGCCGACATCTATGACAAGAAGGGCGGCGCGCTGGAATTCATCGTGCTGGAAACCAGCGCGACCAATCAGGACGGCGTGCTGTGCGCTACGCTGGCCAGCACCGCCGTGTTGAGGAACTGAGCCGATGGCTGCCGAACTCTCCGCCGTCCGCACGGGCGAAACGATCCCAACGCTCGTCGCCGGCCCGGTGAAACCCCTGACGCTCGCGCTGTTCGCGGGCGGATCGGGCGATCACAATCCGATCCATGTCGATCCGGTCTTCGCACAGAGCGGCGGGTTCGACGCGCCGTTTGCGCACGGGATGCTGTCGATGGCGTATCTCGGCCGCGCGCTGACCGACTGGGCGGGTGTGGGCGCGGTCCGCAAGTTTTCTGTCCGGTTCGCCGCGATCACACCGCTCGGCGCGCGCGTATCGTGCAACGGCCGAGTCGAGGAAATCGTCGAGCAGGACGGCGAGCGGCTGGCGCGGCTCACGCTTCAGGCGGCGCTGGAGGATGGCACGGTGACGCTGTCGGGCGACGCGCTGGTGCGGATCGGCTGAGGCGATGGACCTCGCCTTTTCCGCAGAGGACGAAGCCTTCCGGCAGGAAGTGCGCGCTTTCTTCGCGGCGAACCTGCCCGACGCGGCCCGGCGCAAGGTTGCCGAGGGACGCGAGCTGGAAAAGGCCGACGTGGTCGGCTGGCAGCGCATCCTGAACGCGCGCGGCTGGGCGACGCCGAGCTGGCCCGAAAGCGCGGGCGGCCCCGGCTGGTCCCCCGTCCAGCGCTATCTCTTCATGGACGAACTCTACGCGGCCTGCGCGCCGGAGCCGCTGTCGTTCAACGTGTCGATGATCGGCCCGGTGCTGATCGCCTATGGCAGCGAGGCGCAGAAGGAGCGGTTTCTGGCCGCGACCGCCAATCTCGACATCTGGTGGGCGCAGGGCTTTTCGGAGCCGGGTGCAGGATCGGACCTTGCCGCGATCACGACCAGCGCGGTGCGCGACGGCGACGATTATGTCGTGACCGGACAGAAATTGTGGCAGGGGATGGCGCATCGGGCGGACTGGATGTTCACGATCGTCCGCACCGATCCGCAAGCGCCCAAGAAGCAGGGCGGCATCAGTTTCCTGCTGATCGACCTGAAATCGCCGGGGGTCACCATCCGGCCGATCGTTACGATCGACAGGCGGCACGAAGTCAACGAAGTGTTCCTCGATTCGGTTCGCGTGCCGGTCGGCAACCGGATCGGCGAGGAAAATCAGGGCTGGACCTATGCCAAATATCTCCTGTCGAACGAGCGCACCGGGATCGCCCGGATCGGGATGACCAAGCGGGTACTGGCACGCGTCGACGAATCGCTTGCCGGGACGGACAGCGGGCTGCGCGCCGACGAGCGAGCCGCGATCGCGGCGCGTGCACGGAGCATCGCCGCCGAGCTTCGCGCACTGGAGATTACCCAGTTGCGTGTGCTGGCCGCGCAGCAGGCCGGGCAGACCGATCCGCGTTCCTCGATCCTGAAGATCAAGGGCGTCGAGCTTCGCCAGGCGGCATCCGAACTGCTGCTGCGCGCGAGCGGGCGAACCGGCTGGGCTTTCGCGCAAGAGGGCGAGCCACCGGCACCGCTGGAGGCCGCGTCCAATTATTTCACACTGCGCGCGGCGTCGATCTACGGCGGGGCCAGCGAGGTTCAGAAGAATATCATCGCCACCTCGGTGCTGGAGCTGTAGCGCCATGGACTTCGCTTATACCGACGATCAGGCGATGCTCGCCGATACCGTGCGGCGGCTGTTCGCGGAAACGCCGGCTTGGTCGCAACTGGCCGAACTGGGGCTGCTCGCCCTGCCCTTCGCCGAAAGCGACGGCGGACTGGGACTGGGCGGGGTCGAGACGATGATCGTCGGCGAGGCAGAGGGTCATGCGGCGGCGGCGAGCGCCTATGCCGATGGCATCGCCACGGCCGGCACGGCACTGAAGCTGGCAAAGGCATCTCCGGTCGGGCTGGTCGGCCGGGTCGCCGCCGGCGAGACGCGGCTAGCCTGGGCGCACGAGGAACGCGGACTGCATCCAGAGGCGGCGCGCGCCGCGACCGCCCGCCGAGTGGATGGCGAGTGGCGGCTGTCCGGCGAAAAATATCTGGTGGCTCATGGCGCCGATGCGGACCTGTTGCTCGTCACCGCATCGTCGGGCGAGGCCTGCGTCGTCCTGCTGGTCGATGCGCGGGCCGCTCAAGCCGAGCGCTGCCGGCTGTTGGATGGGACGCCCGCTGCGACGCTGACCTTCGACGATGCGGTTGCGCTGGATTGCTTGGCCGAGGGCGACGACGCGCCGCGACTGATCGAGCGGGTCGCCGAGCATCGCGCTGCTTACCGCGCGGCGGAAGCGGTGGGGCTGATGCAGGCATCGCTCGATGCGACGCTGTTGCATCTTCGCACGCGTCATCAGTTCGGCCAGCCGCTGGCGCAATTCCAGGCGCTTCGACATAAGGCGGCGGAAATGCTGGTTGCGCTCGAACAAGCCCGGTCGATGGCGATGCTCGCGGCGATGACCGTGGCGTCGGACGACCATGCCGAGCGGCGGGAAAGCTTTTCGCAGATTCGTCTGGTCGTCGTCGATGCCGCGCGGTTCGTTGGACAGGCTGCCGTGCAGCTTCATGGCGGCATCGGCGTGACCGAGGAACATGCCGTAGGACAGGCGTTTCGCCGGCTGACGCTGATCGATCTGGAGCTTTCGCGCGGATGACGCGCACGGCGCTGATCCTGGAACTGGGCCTGCCGGTGATGGCGGGCATTCCAAAAGGGTTGGCCGACGATGGCTGGCGGGTCGTCCATTGCCGCGACGCAAGGCTGGCGGGGCCGGTCGAACAGGTGCGCGAGGCACTGGACGCGGCCATGGCCAGGGAGGCGCCGACATTGGTTCTCGCAAGCCTGTTGCCGGGGGCTGCGACTGCCCTTCGCTCGCTTGGCGACACGACGCTCGACGACTGGCGCGCGGGTGCCGCCGATCCGATCCGCATCGCAATGAGCGTGCTGAGCGTACTGGGCGAACGGATGAAGCCTGCGGGCCAGGGCGCGATCGCGTTTGTCGCGCCGTCGCTGTCGCTCGCTGGAGGACGCGGGATGGTCGCGCTGACGACCGCGCTGGAGGGGCAGCGCGGCCTGGTCAAATCGGTCGCGCGCCAATGGGGCGCGAGCGGTGTGACGCTGAACTGGATCGCCGCCGCACCGCGCGCACTATCGGCGCACTTCGACGCCGCAGAACTCGTGTCGAAAGGCGAGAGCATTCCTGTCGCACTCGGCAAGCCGCCCGAAAGCCGGGTCGCCATCGCCGGGCTTGCTGCCTGGCTGACCGGTCCGGCGGGACGCGGCATGACCGGCACGACATTGATGATGGACGGCGGCGAATGGATGGTGCCGTGAGCGAGAGACTGCTTGAGGGCCGAACAGCGATCGTTACCGGCGCGAGCGGCGGCGTGGGGCGCGGCATCGCCGAGGCGCTGGCGCTGGCCGGTGCGCAGGTCGTCATCGCCGCACGCAGCCCCGAAGGCGGCAATGCGGCGGTCGCCACGATCGAGCAAGCCGGGGGCCGGGCGCGGTTCGTGCCAACCGACATCGCCGACGCAAACGCGGTTTCCGCGATGGTCGACGCCGCGACCCAGGCGTTCGGCGGCCTCGACATCGTGATCCACAATGCCTCCAGCACCGCTGCGCGACCGACCGCGCTGGAGGCGATCGACGACGCGATCTGGGCCGAACAGGCTGGCATCGCGATCGACGCGCTGCACCATTTGGCGACCGCAGCCTTCGATCCGCTCAAACGATCGGGGCGCGGGCGGTTCATCATATTATCGTCCGCGCAAGGGCTGCACGGTGGATCGATGAACCCGGCCTATACCGCGCTGAAGGCCGCGCAGCGCGGGTTCGTTAAGGCACTGGCGCGCGAATGGGGGCCGCACGGCATCCTTGTCAATGCGCTTGCCCCGGCGGCGCTATCGGACGCCGCGAAAGCCTATCTCGACGCCGATCCGGCCCGCGCCGCCGCGACACTGAGCGCCTTTCCGCTGGGGCGGCTCGGCGATGTCCGCGACGATATCGGGCCGGCGGCGGTGGCGATGTCGAGCGACCTGTTCCGCTACATCACCGGCCAGACGATCAACGTCGATGGGGGCAATTACACCGCCCTCTGATCGTCAGGCGACCGACGTCAGCTTGGTGTTGAGATAGGCGTCGAGCCCCTCGCTGCCGCCTTCGGAGCCATGGCCTGAATCGAGGATGCCGCCGAACGGCGTTTCGGGCTGCGAGATAGCGAACCCGTTGATGCCGACCATGCCTGCGCGGAGTCGCTCGCTCAACTCGGCGACCCGCGAGGCCGACCGCGTGAAAGCATAGGCCGACAGGCCGTAAGGCAGCCGGTTGCCACGCTCGATCGCTTCGTCCAGCGTCGCGAAGGGGACGATTGGCGCGACGGGACCGAACGGCTCGTCGTTCATCAACGCCGCGCTGTCATCGATGCCGGTCACGACGGTGGGTTCGTAGAACCAGCCGTCATTGCCGCGCCGTCGCCCCCCGGCGTCGATCGAGCCGCCCCGGTCACGCGCATCTTGGACCAGTGCCTCCATCGCCTCCACACGGCGCGGGTTGGCGAGGGGTCCCATTTCGACGCCTTCGTCCAGGCCGTTGCCGACCCGCAGCGCCTTCGCGACCTCGACGAAGCGGCCGACGAACCGGTCATAGACCGCCTCGTGCACCATGAAGCGCGTCGGCGACACGCAGACCTGCCCCGCGTTGCGGTACTTGCCCGCCGCCGCCTGCGCGGCGACCGCCTCCGCATCGACATCGTCGAACACCAGCACCGGCGCGTGACCGCCCAGTTCCATCGTCGTGCGCTTCAGCCCATCCGCAGCCAAGCGCATCAGGTGGCGTCCAACTTCGGTCGATCCCGTGAACGAGATTTTGCGGATTAGATCGGCGGCGATCAGGTGGCTCGACAGCTTGCGCGGATCGCCGAAGACGAGATTCAGGACGCCCGCCGGCAAGCCCGCATCGGCAAGCGCGCGCGCGATCTCGACCGCGGTGCCGGGCACTTCCTCGGACGGCTTGAGCACCAGCGTGCAGCCCGCCGCAAGCGCGCCGCCGATCTTGCGGCACGGGGTCAGCGCAGGGAAATTCCATGGGGTGAAGGCCGCCGCCGGCCCGACGGGTTCGCGCGTCACGGTCATCCGGACGCCGGGCACGCGGCTGGGCACCACGCGGCCATAGATGCGCTTGCCTTCCTCGGCATACCAGTCGAACACGTCGGCGCTGTGGTTGAGCTCGCCCTTCGCCTCGGCGAGCGGCTTGCCCTGTTCCAGCGTCATGATGACGGCGATCCGATCGATGCGGTCGCGGATCAGCTGCGCCGCGCGGCGCAGGATGGCCGATCGTTCGAGCGCGGTCGTCGCCGCCCAGGCGGGAAAGGCGAGCTCGGCCGCCGCCACCGCCTCGTCCAGTTCGGCGTCGTCGGCGCGCGGCACTTCCGCCAGCGTCGCACCCGTCGCGGGATCGATCACGGGCGCGGCCCCTGCCCCGCCCTTGTCCCTGAAATGCCCGTCGATGAACAGCGCCAGCGAAGTGTAATCGGTCATATCGTTCCTCATATTCGGCTCGCACGCGCGTCGGCCAGGATCATGTCGGCGGCTTTTTCCGCGATCATCACGATGCCGGCATGGGTATTGCCCGAAAGCACAGCCGGCATGATCGATCCGTCGACGATCCGCAAACCCGCCAGCCCGTTCAACCGGAGGCGCGGATCGACCACCGCGCCGTCGTCGGTGCCCATGCGCGCGGTGCAGGTCGGGTGATAGATGCTGCTGCCGCGTTCGCGACAATAGGCGAGCAGCGCGGCATCGTCCGCGCAGGGCTCGCCGGGTTCCAGCTCGCTTTCGATCATCGGCGCGATGGCATCCTGACGCATGATCGCTCTCAGCGCCTTCAGTCCCGCGACGTTGGCCTGACGATCGCCCTCGGTCGCGAGGTAGTTGGGATCGATTGCGGGGGCTTCGAACGGATCGGCGCTGACGATCTTCAGCGTGCCGCGACTCTCGGGCCGCAACTGGCAGGACGAGGCGGTGAAGCCGGAGAACGGGTGGAGCGAATCGCCCATCGCAGCGGTCGAGAAGGTGATGAAGTGGACCTGGACATCGGGCCGGTCGAGCGTGCGGTCCGATCGCAGGAACGCGCCGGCATATCCCGCACTGACGGTCAGCGGCCCCTTTCGCCTGAGCGCGAAGTCGAGACCCGCGCCCAGCTTACCCATCCAACTAAGCATCGTGTCGTTCAAGGTGATCGGCTGTGCGGCCTTCAGCACCATGCGGACTTGCAGATGATCCTGAAGGTTGGCGCCGACCCCTTCCGATGCATGGACGACGTCGATCCCGTGTTCTCGTAGCAAGGCGGCGGGGCCGATGCCCGATAATTGCAGCAGTTGCGGCGTGCCGATCGCGCCGGCCGACAGGATGACTTCGCCTTCCGCGCGGGCGCTTTCGGTGGCACCGGCGCGGCGCCATTCGACGCCGACGACGCGGGCATCCTCGACGATCAGCCGGGTGACGTGCGCGCGTGAGACGACGGTCAGATTGGACCGGTCCCGCGCTGGTTTCAGATAGGCGACCGCCGAGCTGACGCGCAGCCCCCGGCGCGAGGTCGTCTGGTAATAGCCCGCCCCCTCTTGCGACGCGCCATTGAAATCGGGGTTGCGGGGGTGGCCGGCCTGCTCGGCGGCGTCGATGAAGGCATCGCACAACGCATGTGGGGCACGCTGGTCGGATACCGGCATGGGACCGCCCGCGCCGTGCCATTCGTCGGCGCCGCGCGCCTGATCTTCCGCCTTGATGAAATAGGGCAGGACGTCGTCGAATCCCCAGCCGATATTGCCCAATGCGCGCCAATGGTCGAAATCCTCGCGCTGGCCGCGGATATAAACGAGGCCGTTGATCGAGCTTGATCCGCCAAGCACCTTGCCGCGCGGCTGCGCGATCCGGCGGCCATTGAGTTCGCGCTGGGGGGTGGTCTGGTACAGCCAGTTGACGCTCGGGTCCTTGAACAGCTTTCCATAGCCGATCGGGATGTGGATCCAGGGATTGCTGTCGCGCCCGCCCGCCTCGATCAGCAGCACGCGGTTGCGCGGGTCCGCGCTCAGCCGGTTGGCGAGCACGCAGCCGGCCGAACCCGCACCGACGATCACATAATCGAAGCTGCCGACCTCAGTCATCGGTGCCCCTTTCGGCGATCGCCGCGACATGCTCCGCGATCGCCAGCGACGCGGTCAGCCCTGGGCTTTCGATGCCGAACAGATGGACAAGCATCCCGTCGCGCGTGCCTGCGGCGTCGATCCGGAAATCGGCGGCGGGATCGCCCGGTCCCGAAATCTTGGGACGTATGCCGACATAGCCGGGCTGGAGCGCGCCATCGGGCAGGCCGGGCCAATAGCGCCGCACCGCCGCGTAGAAGCGGTCGCCACGCGCTGGGTCGACGTCGTAATCGGGGGCATCGATCCATTCGACATCGGGACCGAACTTCGCCTGTCCGCCCATGTCGAGCGTCAGGTGCACGCCCAGCCCGCCGGGTTCGGGCACTGGATAGATCAGTCGATCGAACGGGGCGCAGCCCGAAAGCGTGAAATAGCTGCCCTTGGCATAATGAGCCGCGGGGCTGCCGCCTGCCGCGCCCGCGACCGCAGCGGCCATCGATGGCGCGTTCAGGCCGGTCGCGTTCACGACGAGCGCGGCCCTGAGCAGCGCTTCGCCGTCCACCGACACGACGACGCCATCGGCATCGACCGCGAGCGCGGTGACTTCGCTGTGATAGGCGATCAGCGCGCCGGCATTCTCCGCATCGCCGAGCAGCGATAGCATGAGGGCGTGCGAATCGACGATTCCCGTCGAGGGCGACCAGAGCGCGGCGACGCAGGACAGCGCCGGCTCCATCGCACGGGCCCGGTCGCCGTCGAGCATCTCCAGATCGTGCACGCTGCTTGCCTCGGCGTTGCGGCGCAGCGCCTCCAGCGCATCCCGCTGCCCGCCTTCGGTCGCGACGATCAGCTTGCCGCAACGGCGATGCGGCACATGCCGCGCGGCGCAATAGTCATAGAGGAGCGTGCGTCCCCGCACGCACAACCGCGCCTTGAGCGATCCGGGGGGATAATAGATGCCGGCATGGATCACCTCGCTGTTGCGCGAGCTGATGCCCGAACCGAAATGGCTCTCTGCCTCCAGGATCATTACCTCGCGCCCGCCGAGTGCCAGCGCGCGCGCGATCGCGAGGCCGACTACCCCGGCACCGATCACCACGGCATCCACCTTGTCCATAACGGTGGACAAGCACAGCCGCGCCGCGCAGGAAAGCGCCGTGCGGGACCATCGCGCCCGCGATGGATCGGGCAAGGCAAACGGAGACGAGGGATCATGGCAACCGACAAGGACCGCGACGGAGGCGGCCCGCGGGCGATGGGCCGCGTACTCGCGCTGCTCGAACTGCTCGCGCAGACGCCGGGCGGGCTGCCGCTCGCCGATATCTCCGCCGCGCTCGATGTGCCAAAAAGCACGTTGCTCAACAGCCTGCGTCCGCTCGTCACCGACGATTTCCTGGTGGCCGAAGGTGTGCTCTACCGGCTGGGACCGCGCGCGTTCCGGCTCGCGGCGACGATCGGTTCGGCCTATGACCTGCCGCGCATGGTTCGCGGCTATCTGCGCAGCCTTGCCGATGAAACCGGGGAAACGGTGGGGCTGGCCGTGCTCGACGAGATCACGCGGCGGATCGTCTATATCGATGTCGTCGAAAGCGCTGCGCCCGTGCGCTACGCGCTGAAACTGGGGATCAGCGGGCCGCTCTATTCGACCGCCGCCGGGCGCGTGCTGCTCGCTCATCAGCCGACGGGGTTTCGCGACGACTATGTGGGCAAGGCGCGGCTGACGCCGATCACTCCGAGCACCAATGTCGATCGTGCGATCCTTGCCGATCAACTGGAGGAAGTGCGCCGCACCGGTGTCTGGATCAGCGTCGGCGAATCGGTCGAAAGCTCGGCATCGATCGCGGCGCCAGTGTTCGGGCCGGACGGCCAGGCGCTCGCCGCAATCACGCTTGGCCTGCCGTCGGACCGGCTGGCGGAACGCCGCGAGATGCTGGTAAAGGCGGTCACGCGGACGGCCGCACACGCCTCAGGCTGCTTTACGCCGGACTGACCTCGGCCACCAGGTCCAAAAGACTTGCTTTCTGATCGTCGGTCAGCGCGCATGGCACGCGGGTCGCGCGATCGACATAGACATGGACGAAATAGCCGACCGCGACCGGTGCCTCACGCCCGTCAACGAACAGCCCGATTTCGAAGCGCAGGCTCTTGCCGCCCATCCGCCCGATCCGCACGCACGCCTCGATGGTTTGCGGAAACTCGACCGGCGCCAGGAATTCGCACTTGCTCTCGACGCACAGCCCGATCGAGGGTGAATCGGGAAGCCAGATCACCCCGCGCTCGAACAGCATCCGGGTGACGGCGGTATCGAACCAGCTATAGTAGACGACGTTGTTCGCGTGCCCATAGGGGTCACCGTCCGCCCAGCGCGTCGGGATGTCGATGCGCCAGCGATAGTCGTCGCGCCGCTCATCCCGCGCCGCATGCCCGGTCATCAGGCGTGCTCGAACAGATGGACGGCGGATGCGGTGCCTAGGCCGACGACATGGGTCAGCCCGATCTTCGCGTCCTCGACCTGACGCGCACCCGCTTCGCCGCGCAGGTGCAGCGCGACCTCGTACATGTTGGCGATACCCGTTGCGCCGAGCGGATGGCCTTTCGACAACAGCCCGCCCGATACGTTGACCGGCACGCGACCACCGAGCGCGGTTTCGCCCGTGTCGATCATCCGCCCCGCCTCGCCTTCGCCACACAGGCGGAGGTTTTCGTAGTGGAGCAGTTCGGCGGTCGCGAAACAGTCGTGCAGTTCGACCAGCGACACATCGCTCGGGTCGATACCCGCCTGAGCATAGGCCTGGTCCGCCGCCAGCCGGGTAACGCTATTGACGTCGGGCATCACCGGATTGCGCGGGTTCCACGGATCGGACGTCAGTGCGGATGCCAGCACCCGGATCGCTCGGCCCATACCCAGTTCGCGCGCGCGCTTCTCGCTCACCAGCACCGCCGCCGCCGCGCCATCGACGTTCACCGAACACATCAGCTTGGTATTGGGATAGGCGATCATCTCCGATCCCATGACCTCCTCAAGCGGCGTTTCCTTCTGATAAACCGCCTTGGGGTTCATCGTCGAATGATGGTGGTTCTTCACCGAAACCTTGGCGAACTGCTCGAAGGTGGTGCCGTATTTGCCCGCATGTTCCATGCCCGATTCGGCGAATACGGCGGGCATCGATGCCGAACCGAACAATCCCTCGACCGGAATGCCGGTCTGGTGCCCTGCCCCCAGCATCCCGCGCGGCATCTTTTCGACGCCGACCGCGAGTACAACGTCGTAGAGCCCCGATTTGATCGCGATCCACGCCTCACGAAACGCCGAAGCGCCGGTCGCGCAGGCATTGGAGACGTTGGTGACGGGAATGCCCGTCTGGCCGATCTCGCGCATGATCGCCTGGCCGGTCATGTCGTATGAACCGAAGACCGAACCGCAATACATTGCCTGTACGTCGCGCGACGTCAGCCCCGCATCGTCGAGCGCAAGCAGCGCCGCCTCTCCGCCCAGTTGCGCAAAGCTGCGGTCGGGATATTTCCCGAACTTCAGCATGTCGATGCCGAGGATATAGACAGGATCGCTCATGCGCGGTCTCCGTGATCGGGTTCGAAGAAATAGGCGATATAGGATGCGCCTTCGTCGTCCTTGCGGCCGAGTGCGTCGCCGAAGGTCATGCGCACGGGCATGCCGATCTCGATCTTGTCCGGATCGGGATCGACCCCGGTCAGATTGCCCTTCAGCGTCAGCCCGTCATCAAGATCGACGATCGCCGACACGAACGGCACCGGTACACCCGGATAAGAGCGCCTTACGATCGAATAGGCATGGAGCCGCCCGGTCAGCGACGCGCGATAGCCTTCGGACGCGTCGCGTGCGCCGCAAGCCGGGCAGGCCAGCGCCACCGCCGACGTCCGCGCATCGCACTGAGTGCAGCGCCGCCCCTCGATCCACGGCGCGCCGTCCACCCGGATGCAGGCCATCGCTGGCTTGGGTTCGCTGGTCGCGATATCGCTCATCTCATTTCCCCGTGAATTGCGGCGTGCGCTTGTCGAGAAACGCGTTCACAGCTTCCTTGTGATCGTCGGTCTCGTGCGCGAGCGCCTGGAACGCCGCCGACAGTTCGAGCACGTCGGGCAGCCGTGAATGCTGTCCCTCGCGCAGTAGTCGCTTGGCGAGCCGGGTCGCGCGCGGCGGATTGGCGGCGACCCGCTCGGCCAGCGCCATCGCCTCTTGCATCACCTGCTCGGTCGGGACGACGCGATTGACCAGCCCCATCTCCCTGGCCTCGGCGGCGCTATAGGTGTCGCCGGTCAGGATCATTTCGGCCGCGCGAGCATAGCCGATTGCACGCGGCAGGATCCATGCGCCGCCATCGCCCGGCACAATCCCCATCTTGACGAAGCTGGCGGCGAACTTCGCCTGGTCGGACGCGACTCGCATGTCGCACAGGCAGGCGATGTCGCAGCCCAGGCCGATCGCATGGCCGTTGACCGCCGCGATCGTCGTCACCTCCAACTTCGAAAAGGCGAGGGAAATCCGCTGCACCCCGCGCCGGTAATTGTCGCGCGTATCTGCCGGTGTCGCCAGCGGGCCGATGCCGTTACGATCACGCATCCCCTTCAGGTTGCCGCCGGCCGAAAAGCTCTTGCCGCTGCCGGTCAGGACCAGCGCGGAAATTTCGCGATCGGCATCGGCGCGCTCGACCGCCTCGACCAGTTCGGCACAGTCCGAATGCTCACCGATCGCGTTGCGCGTATCGGGCCGGTTCAGCGTCAGCACCGCGATGCGGTCGCGCTTCTCATACAGGACGAAAGGTTCGCTCATCGTAACGGTGCGGTCCCCGCTGCTCTTTTGAAGATATGCGCCCTAGCAGCCGCAAATCGCGCGCGATCGCAAGCGAACAGCGCGGAAATGGCGGGACATATCGGCCACACGATGACCCCCGCACTTTTCTTGTAACCCGCGCGCAAGTGACGACGATGGCCCGATCAAATGGCCGGCCCGTCCGGCACGCGGGGGATTTTGTCGCGGTATGACTTCGACGGCGTTGCAGGGTGTGAGGATACTCGATCTCGGTCGAGTGCTGGCTGCGCCGCTCGCGAGCCAGTTGCTCGCCGATATGGGTGCGGAGGTCGTCAAGGTCGAACGTCCGGGCAAGGGCGACGAGTCGCGCGAATATGGCCCGCCCTTCCTGCCCGACGAAAGCGGCGCGCCGACCGACGACGCCGCATTTTATCTCAGCTGCAATCGCAACAAGCTATCGATCACCGTCGATCTGGCAAGCGCGAAGGGTCAGGAAGTGATCCGCCGTCTCGCGGCGACGAGCGACGTGGTGATCGAAAATTTCAAGACCGGCGCGCTCAAGAGATACGGCCTCGACTATGCCTCGCTGAAGGCGGTCAATCCCGGCCTCGTCTATTGCTCGATCACCGGCTTCGGCCAGACCGGGCCGCTGGCCGAACGGCCGGGCTATGACGGCGTGTTCCAGGCGATGGGCGGGATGATGAGCGTGTCGGGGCTTCCCGACGACATGCCCGGTGGTGGCCCGGTGAAGATCGGCATCTCGATGGTCGATATCCTCACCAGCCTCTATGCCTCCAACGCGATCCTCGCGGCGCTGCGCCACCGCGACGCATCGCCCGGCAATCCGGGGCAGCATATCGATCTGTCGCTGCTCGATTGCGGCGTCGCGGCGCTCAGTCATTTCGCGATGAACTATCTGGTGTCCGGCGAGATTCCCGAACGACGCGGCAATGGCGGCTATGGCGGCGTCCCGTCGCAGAGCTTCCATTGCGCGGACGGACAGATTTTCCTCGTCGCCGGTAACAATCCGCAATTCAGCCGCCTGTGCGATGCGCTGGGTCGTCCCGACCTGTTCGCGGACCCGCGTTTCTCGACCACCGCCGCGCGCATCCAGAACCGCCGCGCTCTGTTGCCGTTGCTCGACGCGATCTTCGAGACCGACGCGGTCGAGACCTGGCTCGCCAAGCTGGAGGCGCATGGAATCCCTTGCGGTCCCGTCAACGACATAGCCCAGGCGCTCTCCCATCCCCAGATCGTTCACCGCGAGATGGTGAAAGAGATCGACCATCCGCGCGCGGGCGCGATGAAGATATTGAGCAATCCGATCCGCTTTTCCGAAACCCCGATCGAAACCTACGCCCCCCCGCCCCTGCTCGGCCAGCACACCGACGAGGTGCTCGCGGGACTGGGTTACGGTGCGGCGGAGATCGACACGCTGAAACGTGACGGAACCGTCTGAACTTCAAAAGGAACACGCTGCCATGACCGACAAGATTCTCAGCCGCAAGGACGGCGCGATCGGCCACATGATCTTCAACAATCCCGACAAGCTCAACGCCATCTCGCTGGAAATGTGGGAAGGCATGTCGACGATCATGGCCGATTTCGACGCCGATCCCGAAATCCGCGTCATCGTCGTGTCGGGTGCTGGCGGCGTGTCGTTCATCGCGGGCGCCGACGTTTCCAAATATGAAGAGGAACGGATGGGCGAGAATGCGCAGGAACATTACGCCCAGACCGGCGAGCGCGGGCTTTCCGCGCTCTACAACACCGAAAAGGTGACGATCGCGGCGATCGACGGCTGGTGCATCGGCGGCGGTATCTCGGTCGCGGTGTCGTGCGACCTGCGCTATGCCTCGTCCAAATCCAAATTCGGCCAGCCGGCGATGCGCTACGGCATCGGCTATCGCTACAAGAGCCTGCGCCGACTGGTCGACATCATCGGTGCACCGGCGACCAAGGACATGCTGCTCGGCGGCCTCCAGTTCACCGCCGACGAAGCCTATACCAAGGGCCTGATCGGCCGTGTGGTTGCGGAGGGCGAGGAATTCGACGCTTTCATCGACAAGACCGCAAAATCGATTGCGGGCGGCGCGCCGTTAACTGCGAAACAGGTGAAGTTCACGCTCGCCAATATCCTCCTCGACCCCGCCGACCGCGATCTCGCCAAGTGCGAGGCAATGTTCCAGATCTGCTACGCATCGGCGGATTACAAGGAAGGTATTCGCGCCTTTGCCGAAAAACGGCGGCCGGTCTTTACCGGCGCCTGAACAAGAGGACGGGTCGATGGCAGGCAAGGTGATGATTGTGACCGGTGCGTTCGGCACGTTGGGACGCGTGGTGGCCGCGCGCGCGGCCGCCGAAGGCTGGCGCATCGTTGCCATCGACCATTCCGACGATGCGCCAAGGGGCTTCGGAGCAGACATCGGTGCCGAACCCGTCATCCTGACCGGCATAGACCTTACCGACGCCGCCACTGCCGCAAAGGCGATCGATGAGGCGGCAACCACGGCCGGCAGAATCGACGCTCTGGTCAACATCGCCGGTGGCTTCGCCTGGGAAACACTGGGCGATGGCAGTGTCGAGACGTGGCAGCGGCTGTACGCGACCAACCTGCTGACCGCGCTTCACGCCGCGCACGCGTCGATCCCTTATCTGACGAAAGCGCCCTCCGCCCGGATCGTCAGTATCGGAGCGAATGCGGCGGTCCATGCCGCGATCGGCATGGGCGCCTATGCCGCATCCAAGGCCGGGGTCCATCGGCTGACCGAGACGCTCGCCGATGAACTGAAGGGCAAGGTCACCGTCAACGCGGTACTGCCTTCGATCATAGACACTCCGGCCAATCGCGCCGACATTCCCGATGCCGACCCGGCGACGTGGGTGACGCCCGACGAGCTTGCCTCGGTCATCCTGTTCCTCGCCTCCGACGCGGCAAGCGCCGTCATCGGTGCGCTGATTCCGGTGACGGGACGGGTATGAGGTTTGTCAAGTGGCCAATTCCCTGGCGGGATTTGCCGATGCCGATTGCCGGAGCTACCCTGTCGAGCGTTGGCGAATGCTGTTAGGGAGCGCAATGCCGTTAGCTGCCGGACCCCTGCCTCTCTATCATCAAGTCGAACAAGATTTGCGCGCGCGCGTCCACGCCAGGGAATTCGTGCCCGGCAGCGCGCTTCCCTCCGAAGAGAGGATCGGCGAGCATTACGGCGTGAGCCGTATCACGGTGCGCCGGGCGCTCGACGCGCTGATCGCGCAAGGGCTGATCGTGCGCCGTCGCGGCGTCGGATCATTCGTTACGGAACCCGAACAAGGGACGCGATCGATCGCCCTGCGCGGTTCGCTCGATGAATTCCTTGCGGGCGCCGGCGTCATGCAGCCCGAGGGGCTGAACATGACCCACGATGCGCGCAACGCAAAGGCGGCAGCATTGCTCGGCCTCGACGAGGATGCGCCGCTCAGCGCGGTCGAACTGGTCAGCCGGATCGACGACCAGCCTGCGGCGCATCTCGAAATCTACTTTCCCGAGCAAGTCGGCCGACAACTTCTGCCGGAGGACTTCCAGACGCCGGGTGTTCCCATCATCCGCGCGGTCGAGCGGCGGCTGAATCTCCGGGTAAACCGCGCCCGTCAGGAAATCGAGGCAGACGCTGCCGGGGCACGCACCGCTCGATATCTCGGGCTGACGGCGGGCGACCCGATCCTGTCGGTAACTCGCGCCTATTATTTGCCGAGCGAACAGGCCATCGAGGTCGTTTTCGTTCGCTACCACCCGGCGCGCTATCGCTACCTGATCGACTTCGTCGCAGACGGGAGCCGCTAAACGGCCAGCCCGGGTTGGCAAATCATATCGATTGATCGCCACATCAACACGCTGAACGACAGCGCTCAGACCAAAGTCTCAACCGAGATCGCATTTTTTGAACAGCATACGAAAAATTTCTATTTTTCTGTTTTGACCTCTTGTCGCCCTCCAGTTGTTATGACAACATGACATGATAATAACGATGTCATAGGAGAGGCAGGATGGCGAAATCGCTAGATCCAAAGAGGATCAAGTCGGCGCAACGTGCGCTCGAAGTGCTTGAATTTTTCTCACTCGAACGCCCGACAGCGACGGTGATGGATATCGCCCGTGATCTCGGTTACCCTCAGTCGAGTACATCGGAATTGCTGAGCTGCCTGGTCGCACTCGGTTATCTCGACCGTGCGGCGGACGGTCGAACCTATCGCCCCACCGCGCGCGTGGCGGTGATCGGTGCCGCGACCCAGCCCGACCTGTTCCGAAAGGGACGCCTGATAACACTTCTCGATCACCTTGCCGAGGAAACCGGAGTCACTGTGACGTTGGCGCACAAGGTCGGGATGGAGATGCAGTTCGTCCATATGGTGTCCGGCGAGCACGGTCGCGGTCCCGAACACGCCAATGCCCATCTGGCAACCTCCGCACCCGGCAAGGCGGTGCTGTCGACCCTGCCCCCCAGCCTGGTGCGCCGGCTGGTGCACCGAATGAATGCCGAGAACGAACATTCGCACATCTGCGCGAGCGACCTGGCAGAAGAACTCATCCCGATTTGCGGGCGCAAATACGTGCTGGTCGAAGAACGCGAACATGTCACCGTGTCGATGCTGATCTCGCATTGCCGCAATGAGGCATTTCCCCATCCGCTGGTGCTCAGCCTTCATGCCGAAGCCAGCTTCTTCGCCGAGCATCGCGATTGGCTGTTGCAGATGATGCGCGGCGCGATCGCCCGGCTGACCAATCCGGTCGCGCGCACGCCCATCCTTCCCAATGTCGCAGCGGAACCCGAACGCCGTTACGCCTGACGACAACGGGTGGGGGCTTCCCCGCCCGCATTTTTCGCGTCTTGGTCAGCCGTTCCCTAGAATGACGGTCGCCTGGCTCGACAGGACTCCGCCGTTGCCTTGCGCCAGCGCCAGATGCGCATCCGCAACCTGACGATCGCCGCATTCGCCGCGCAACTGGCGCACCGCCTCGACGATGGTGAACAGCCCGTACATGCCGGGATGACAGCAAGACAGGCCGCCGCCATTGGTATTGACCGGCAGTTCGCCGCCCGGTGCGATGCGTCCCCCCTCGACGAAAGCCGCGCCTTCGCCCTTCGCGCAGAAACCCAGATCCTCCAGGAACAGGATCGTGTTGATGGTAAACGCGTCATAGAGCTGCACCACGTCGATCTCGTCGGCCGACACGCCTGCACGCGCATAGGCACGCGCGCCCGATCGCGCAGCGGCGGTGGTGGTCAGGTCGTCCAGCCAGCCGATCTCGCGGTGATGCGTTTCCGCCGCCGCGCCCAGCACCGCGACCGGCGGACGCCGCAGATCGCGCGCGCGATCAGCGCGGGTCATGACGATCGCCGCCGCGCCGTCGGTCACCAGACAGCAGTCGAGCACCGACAAAGGATCGGACACCATTCGCGAGCCGAGATAATCGTCCATCGTCAGCGGATCGCGCTTGAACGCTTCGGGGTTGAGCGCCGCCCACGCGCGCGCAGCCAGCGCCACGGCACCCAATTGCTCACGCGTCGCACCGAACTGGTGAAGATAGCGCGCCGCCGCCAGCGCATAGGAGCTGACGGGGTTAAGCGGCCGGTACGGCGCTTCATAGCGCATCGGCTGCACCGTCGAGACGAGCTTGCCCGTCGCGGTCGCCTGGTTCGATCCATAGGCGATCAGCGCGCAGTCGATCGCGCCTGCATCGAGCAGATAGGCGGCATGTTCGACATAGGTCTGAAATGCCGACCCGCCGACGCGATTATTGTCCGTAACCTTGGGCCGGATGCCCAGATACTGCGCGAAGGACAGCGCGCCCATCGTGTCGGTCGGGTGACAGAAGAACAGTCCGTCGATATCGCCGAGCGTCAGCCCGGCATCCTCCAGCGCCATGGTCGATGCGATCGCGGCGAGGTCCGAGGCCTCATAGCCGGGCGCCCTGCCCTGTCCGAAGGTCGCCACCCCGACGATCGCGGTGCGCGCACGCGGGAAATCGTTCATGCCGCCTGCCCCTCGGGTTCGAAGACCAGCACGGGCGCGCCTTCCTCTTCGACGATCTTCGCGCGCACCGCCATGCCGATCGCCACGGCCTCCGGTTCGACCCCCTCGACCCGGCTCATCAGCCGCGGCCCTTCGGCAAGATCGATCAATGCGACGTTATACGACGGCGTCGGCGGGCGCTTTGGAACTACGGTCGTTGAATAGACCGTGCCCCGCCCCGATGCCTCCACCCATTCCAGGTCGCGCGCGCCCGTGCCGGGGGCCACCGCGCGCGGATAGAAGACCGCCTGCCCGCTGCCGCGCGACCGCTGGATCATGAAGCGCCCTTCGCGCAGGAATGCGTCGAATTCGGCATCGGGATGGGTGACGTCCATGGCCTCAGTTCCCGACGAACACCGGCTTGCGCTTTTCCTTGAAGGAGTTGGTGCCTTCGCGGAAATCCTCGGTCTGGGTCATCAGCGGCTGGATGTTCGCTTCGAAATCGAGCGCCTGGTCGTAATTCTGCGCGGGCGCGGCCTCGAACTGGCGCTTCGCCATGGCAAGGGCCAGCGTCGGCGCGTTTACGAAGGACGCCGCGATCTCGCGTGCCTTGGCCAGCGCCTCGCCTGCCGGGGTCGAATGTAGCGCGAGGCCAAGTTGCTGCGCTTCCGTCCCGCTCACGAAGCGGCCCGAATACATGATTTCCTTCGCCCGCTGGATCGGGACGTAGCGCGTCAGCAGGTACGCCGCCCCGCCGTCGGGTGCCAGGCCGATATGCCGGAATGCGAACTGAAAGCGCGCATTCTCCGCCGCGACGACCATGTCGCAAGCCAGCGCCATCGCCCAGCTCATGCCGATGCAGACCCCCTCGACCGCGGCGAGCACCGGTTTGTTGGTCGCCGCGACCGCGCGCATCATCCGGTGCATGTGTCGCATCCGGTAAAGCGATCCACGCACGCCGTCGCCGCCCATTTCGGACACGTCGGCACCCGCGCTGAAATCGGAACCCGCGCCGGTCAAGATGATCGCCCGGACGTCGTCGTCGTCCTGGCATTTCAGGAAGGCAGCCTCGATATCCAGCCGCATCGCCAGCAAAATGGCATTCTTGCGCGCCGGGCGGTTGACCGTGATGGTCGCGATGCCGTCTGCGATTTCGAGTTCGACTGCCATGGCCTTGGGTCTCCTTTGGATGGCGGCTTCCTAACACCCGGCGCGCGTCGATGGCGACCCGTGGGCCGCGCGGCGATGGCCATATCGCGGGTGCGATAGGGCATGGCGGAAACTTGTTGTCTTACGCCGCTGCGGCGATCCGGGGGTCGTGCAGACCTTCGCCATCCACCCTTTCGATCCGCCGCCCGGCGTCGAGGCGCTCCGCAAGGAAGTTCGCGCCTTCATCACCGGACAGGCGCGTGCAGCTCCCGCAACGCATCGCGCGAACAGCTGGGCGGTGTGCGACGCGGATTTCAGCCGGGCAATGGGCAAGGCCGGTTATATCGGCATGACATGGCCGATCGAATATGGCGGCGGCGCACGCCATCCGCTGCACCGATATGTGGTGCTTGAAGAAATGCTCGCGGCAGGCGCGCCGGTCGGAATGCACTGGATCGCGGATCGTCAGAGCGGGCCGCTGCTGCTGCGCTACGGCACCGAGGAACAGCGTCGGCAATGGCTGCCTTCGATCGCCGCAGGCGAAACCTATGTCTGCATCGGCATGAGCGAACCCGGCGCCGGATCGGACCTGGCGGCGATCCGCACACAGGGGGTCCGCGATGGCGACAGCTGGCGGATCAGCGGACAGAAGGTGTGGACGACCAACGCCCATAATGCGCAGTTGATGATCGCCCTTGTCCGCACGGTCGAGGGGTCGGAGCGCAATCAGGGCCTGACCCAGTTCCTGATCCCGCTCGACGCGCCCGGCGTGACCGTCCGGCCGATCGTCGATCTGGTCGGCGGACATGATTTCAACGAAGTCTTTCTCGACGACGTCGTTCTGCCGGACAGCGCGCGGGTGGGCGACGAGGGCAATGGCTGGAAACAGGTGACGGCGGAGCTTTCGCTCGAACGATCCGGCCCCGAACGCTATCTGTCCAGCCATGCGCTGCTGGTCGAACTGATCCGGCATGTCGGGCCGGAGCCAGAGCCGGTTCTCGCCGGGCTGATCGGGCGGCTGACCGCCGAATTGTGGACGCTGCGCAAGATGAGCCAATCGACCGCCGCGAAACTGGCCGCGGGCGAAGACCCGAATCTGGAAGCCGCGATCGTCAAGGATCTGGGCAACACGTTCGAACAGGAAATGCCGCGCGCGGTGCAGGCGGCGCTGGACGGCAGCGACGACCTGTCGGCCGATAGCGACCTGGCGCGTGTGCTCGCGCTGCTGCTCCAGGTGTCCCCGTCTTTTTCGCTGCGGGGCGGAACGCGCGAAATCCTGCGGGGCGTCATCGCACGGGGGCTGGGGCTGAGATGAGCGAAGCACGCACCCTGCTGGCGGACACCGCCGAACGCCTGTTCGCCAAACTTGCCGAGCGAGAATCCGCGCCCTTTGTCGAACGCTGGGCGTCGATCGAGGAAACCGGGTTCCCCGGCTTGCTGGTTCCTGACGACCAGGGCGGCTTCGGCGGCGATTGGGGCGACCTGTTCGTGGTTGCGCGGCTTGGCGGCCAGCACGCGCTCGCGTTGCCGGTGGTCGAGGCGGCGCTTGCCGCCTGGCTGGCGGCGAACGAGGGACTGGCGGCGGCAGAGGGGATGGAAACCCTTGCCCCGGCATCGGCGGGCACGATCGACGGTGATCGTTTCACAGGTGAAGCGCGCGCGGTTCCCTGGGGTCGCGATGCCACGTCGATACTCTTGCAGCATCACGGTCGCCTGCTTCGCCTGAGGGTCGCCGATGCCACCGTCAAGACCGGGGAAAATCCGGCTGGCGAGCCCCGCGACACGCTCTTCTTCGAACAGGCGGCATCCGACGCCGTCGATTACCCGCACGACCCCTTTGCCTGTGGCGCGTTCGTTCGCGCAAGCCAGATCGCAGGCGCGCTCGACGCCGCACTGGCGCTCGCGATCGGCCACGCCAACGAACGAACGCAGTTCGGACGCCCCATCGCGAAGTTCCAGACGGTGCAGCAGAATCTCGCAGTCCTGGCCGAAGAAGCCGCTGCCGCGAACAGCGCAGGGCAAGCGGCCGCGCGCGCCGCCGATACTGGCGACGCGACACTCGAATTCGCCGCCGCGAAGCTGCGCGCCAACATCGCGGCAGGCACCGGCGCCGCGATCGCCCACCAGATCCACGGCGCGATCGGCTTCACGCTCGAATATCCGCTCCACCGCCTGACGCGCCGGATCACCGCCTGGCGATCGGAATTCGGTGGCGACCGCTATTGGGCCGAACGGCTCGGGCGGATGGCGGCGGGGTTTGGCGGCGACGGCCTGTGGTGCGAACTTGCGCGGCGCTCCGACCGGGAAATTCAGGGGGACGCAGATGCGTGAAGCCGTCATCGTATCGACAGCGCGCACACCGATCGGCCGCGCCTTTCGCGGCGCCTTCAACGACACGCACGGCGCCGATCTGGGCGGGCATGTCGTCGGCGCGGCGATCGAACGCGCAGGCATCGAATCGGGCGAGGTCGAGGATGTGATCCTGGGTTGTGCGACGCCCGAAGGCCCCACCGGCAACAACATCGCGCGACAGTCCGCGCTTCGCGCCGGTTGCCCGGTCGATGTCCCCGGCTTCACGCTCGATCGCAAATGTTCGTCGGGGCTTCAGGCGATCGCACTCGCTGCCCAGCGGGTGATGACCGGCGAAGGCGATGTGTTCGTTGCGGGCGGGCTGGAGAATGTCTCGCTGACGCATCACCACATCAATCGCCACCGCAACCGCTCCGACTGGATGGTCGAGCATTGCGGCGACGTCTATCTTCCGATGATCGCGACCGCCGACATCGTCGCGCGTCGCTACGGCATCACGCGCGAGGCACAGGACGCCTATGCACTGGAAAGCCAGCGCCGCACTGTCGTCGCTCAGGACGCCGGTCGCTTCGATGCCGAAATCATACCCATGCCCAGCATCAAGCGGCTGACCGACAAGGCCGGTGAGGAAATCGGTCGCGAGGACGTGCTGCTGACCCGTGACGAGGGCAACCGGCCCGGTACGACCGCAGAGGGACTCGCCGCGCTGAAACCGGTCAGCGGCGAAGACGCATCCGTGACCGCCGGTAACGCCTCGCAGCTTTCGGACGGAGCCAGCGCCTGCGTGGTGATGGACGCCGATGTCGCCGCGCGCCGCGGCATCGCGCCACTCGGACGCTTTCGCGGCTTTGCGGTTACGGGCTGTGCCCCTGACGAAATGGGGATCGGGCCGGTCCTTGCGGTCCCCAAATTGCTCGCCCGCCACGGCCTGACCGTAAACGACATTGACCTGTGGGAGTTGAACGAGGCGTTCGCGGTTCAGGTTCTTCACTGCCGCGACACGCTCGGCATCGATCCGGACAAGCTCAACGTGGACGGCGGCGCCATCGCGATCGGCCACCCTTACGGCATGAGCGGCTCGCGTCTGACCGGACATGCGCTTATCGAGGGGCGACGGCGCGGCGCGAAGCGCGTGGTCGTCACCATGTGCATCGGCGGCGGGATGGGCGCAGCCGGCCTGTTCGAGGTGGAATGATGACCGACCGTTACGCAGCCTTTGACCGCCTGAAATTCGACCGCCCGGCCGACCATGTTCTCCGCCTGACGCTGAGCAATCCGGGCAAGGCGAACGCCGTGACGCCGACGATGCACCGCCAGTTGGAACAGGTATGGGCGGCGATCGACGACGATCCGGACACCCGCGTCACCATCGTCACCGGAGAGGGAAAGGCATTCTGTGCAGGCGGCGCGCTCGACGACATGCCGGTCGCCGGCAAACGAGACGCGGCCGATCAGTTCTGCGACGATTTCGGCGGCGCGACGCGGCTGGTGCGCAACCTGATCGGGGCAAGGAAGCCGGTGATCTCCGCGATCAACGGTGCTGCCGTCGGTGCGGGACTCGCCATCGCGTTGCTCGCGGACATCTCGGTCGCCTCGCGTACCGCCAAGCTGATCGACGGCCATGTCCGCATCGGCGTGACCGCGGGTGATCATGCCGCACTGGTCTGGCCGCTGCTATGCGGAATGGCGAAAGCCAAATATTATCTGCTGACCAACCGCCCGATGACCGGCGAAGAGGCGGAGCGCAACAACCTCGTCTCGCTCGCGGTCGATGCCGATGCGCTGGAGCAGACCGCGCTGGACATCGCGACGGAGTTGGCGGGTGCGGCGCCGACCGCCGTTCGAATGACCAAATACGCGCTGAACCACTGGCTGCGCCGCAACGAAGCGATCTTCGACCTTTCGGCCGCATTCGAAATGGTGAACTTCATGAGCGACGAAGCAAAGGAAGCGATGGCCGCGATGGCCGAACGCCGCGCCGCGCGCTTCGACAAGGACAGCCTGTTCTGATGGAGGCGACCGAACTTCAGGCGCTGCGCGACGGCATTCGCGACGTGCTCGCGGACGAAGCGGGGTTCGAGCGCGTGGCCGCGATTGCCGATGGCGACGTGCAGGCGGGTAAGACTTTGCGCGCGCGCGCGATCGAACTCGGCTGGTTTGCGCTGTCGGTGCCGGAAGCCGCGGGCGGGTTGGAACTCGGCGCACAGGAACTCGCGATTCTCTATCACGAACTGGGTCGGACGGTGACCCCGCTCCCGCTGCTCGGCTCGATGTTGCTGGTCGAGGCGCTCAAGCAGGGCGGCAGCACCGCCCAGCGCGATCGCTGGCTCGGATCGCTCGCCACCGGCGACATCGTCGGTGCCATCTCATCGATCACGCCGGACGCGGCGACATCCGCGCTGAAAATCAATCGTGCCGATGATGGCGACGTGCGACTGACCGGTCAGGCAAGCCATATTCTGGACGGTGCCGACGCCGATCTGTGGCTCCTGCGCGCGCATCAGGGCGATGCCGAACATTGGGTGCTCGTCGACCGTCCGGCGGAGGCGGTTCGCCACGCAACGGTCGATCGCACCCGGCACTTCGCCAGCGCGCGTTTCGACGATATCGCACTACCCGCCGACCGCATTCTGGCTGGTGACGCGCAAACCATCACGCATGGCTTGCTCACCCACGCTGCGCTTGCAATCGCCGCCGATTCGGTGGGCGGAGCGGAGGCGATCCTCGAACAAACGCTCGATTACCTGCGCACCCGCGAACAGTTCGGCAAGCCGATCGGCAGCTTCCAGGCGCTCAAGCATCGCTGCGCCGACCACCAGGTCGCGCTGGTCGCCGCCCGCGCGCTGATCGACGAAGCCGCCGCCGATCCCGACCGCCTCGCGTTCGCCGCCAAGGCGATGGCCTGTGCAACCTATGCCCGCATCGCCGAAGACGCGGTCCAACTCCACGGCGGCATCGGCTACACCTGGGAACACCCCTGTCACCTTTACCTCAAGCGCGCCAAGCTGAACGAACAGTTGTTCGGCGGCGAAAGCCAATGGCTCGACGCCGCCGCGCGTCAATTGTTGGCGGCTGCATGATGACCGACACCCTGCCCCGCCCCTTCGATCCGCTTGCCAAGCGCGACGATCTGGATGCGTTCCGCGCCGAAGTCCGCGCCTGGCTGGAAGCCGTCGTCCCCGCCGACTGGCAGGACCGGATGCGCGGCGCGTCGGAGGCCGATTACGTCGCGTTCCAGCATTGGTGGTTTGCGGAAATGGCAAAGGTCGGTCTCGCTACGCCGCACTGGCCGCGCGACTGGGGCGGCGCCGATATCGGCATCCGCCACCAGATCATCATTTTCGAGGAAATCGCCCGAGCCGGTGCACCCAATCCCGACCTGTTCGTCATTTCGCTCTACCATCTGCCCGCGACCCTGTTCGGCCACGGTTCCGCCGAACAGCGCGACCGTTATCTGACGGGTGTGAAGGAACGCGGCGAAATCTGGTGCCAGGGCTTTTCGGAACCCAATGCCGGATCGGACCTCGCCTCGCTGCGCACCCGCGCGGTGCGCGACGGCGACCATTATGTCGTGAACGGGCAGAAGGTCTGGTCGTCCTACGGCGCATTCGCCGACTACTGCCTGCTGCTTGCGCGCACCGATCCGAACGCGCCAAAAAAACATGCCGGGATCAGCTATTTCATCCTCGACATGAAGGCGCCCGGCGTCACCGTCCGGCCGATCCGGCAGGCGACCGGCCAGGCGGAATTCTGCGAGATATTCCTCGACGACGTTCGAATCCCGGCCTGCGACCTTATCGGCGCCGAGAACGAAGGCTGGAAGATCGCGCAATCGACGCTGTCGGCCGAACGCGGCCTGATCATCTTTGAGCTGTCGGAGCGGATGGCGCGGGCGCTCGACGCCGACTTGACCGAAGCCAAGGCGAGCGACGCCGCATGGCTGCGCGACGATCAGTTCCGCCGCGAATATATGCGCCACCATGCCGACATGACCGCGCTGCGCCTGATGATCCGTTCGATGATGGAAGAGATAGAGGCGAACCCGGAAATCGCCTCGGCGACGATGCCGACCTACATCAAGGTTCATTTCTCACAATTGCTGCGCCGCTATACCGATTTCCGCGTGAAGATCGCCGGGCCGGACGGGCAGCTCACCCAGCCGATCGTACTGGGCGGCGGGCACCAGACGGGCAACGTCATGCATGACTTCCTGATGAGCTATGCCTGGACGATCGCGGGCGGCGCCAACGAAATCCTGAAAACCATGATTGCCGAGCGCGCGCTCGGCCTGCCGCGATAGGAGCCGATATGAGCGAGAACCCCGAAATGCGCTTCGACGGCAAGGTTGTCGTCGTAACCGGTGCCGGAAACGGTCTGGGTCGGGACTATGCGCTCCAACTCGCCGCGCGCGGTGCAAAGGTCATCGTCAACGATCTGGGCGGCTCGACCGACGGGATCGGCAACGATCAGGCAGCCGCGGCGCGCGTGGTCGAACAGATCCGATCGAATGGCGGCGAAGCGGTCGCGAGCTTCGACAGCGTCGCCACCGAGGAAGGCGGCGCCGCGATCATCCGCGCCGCGATCGACACATGGGGCCGCGTCGACGCGGTGATCGCCAATGCCGGCATCCTGCGCGACAAGAGCTTCGCCAAGCTGACGCCTCCCGAACTCGACGCGCTGCTCGACGTCCATCTGCGCGGCACCTTCTTCACCGTCCATCCGGCTTTCACCTGGATGCGCGAAAATGGCGGCGGCAACGTCGTCGTCACCGCCTCCCCGTCCGCGCTGTTCGGCGCGTTCGGCCAGTCCAACTATTGCGCGGCGAAGCTGGGCATCGTCGGGATGATGCAGGTGATGGCGATCGAGGGCGCGAAGGCGGGGATCAAGGTCAATGCGCTCGCCCCCACCGCCGCCACCCGCCTGACCGCGACCGCAGGCATGTCCGACGCACCGCGCGAGCCGCTACCACCCGAACAGGACCCGATGTCGACGGGCCGCGTCTCGCCACTGGTGCTCGCGCTCGCGCACGAAAGCTGCCCGGCCTCGGGAGAGATTTTCAACGCCGGTTGTGGCTGGATCAGCCGCGCGGTGATCGCGGTGAACGAAGGCGTCATGCTCGACAGCTTCACGCCAGAGGCCGTCGCTGCCCAGTGGGATGCGCTGCGCGATCCGTCGACATTGTCAGTGCCGCAAAACGCGACCGATTACTGGCACATGATCCAGGCGCGTACCGGCGCGCAGGGCTAATACAGGCAACTGGCGCTCATGGACCTGCCACTCGATCCCGCCGACGACCAGTTCCGCGCCGAGATGCGCGCGCTGATCCGGCGCCTGTTGCCCGAGGACATTGCCCGGCGCGCGCGGCGCGGTTTCCACGCGACGCATGACGACATCCAGCGGTGGATGCGCATTCTGAACGCCGAAGGCCTGTCGGCGGTCCACTGGCCCGCCGAACAGGGCGGCACCGACTGGTCGCCGCTGCGCAAGCATCTTTTCCAGATCGAACTGCGCGCCGCGGGGGCGCCGGTTCCCGATCAGGCGGCACTCGAACTGGTCGGCCCGGTCCTCTACACATTTGGCAGCGACGCACAGCGCGCCGAATATCTGCCTGCCATCCTGAACGCCGACACGTTCTGGTGCCAGGGCTTTTCCGAACCCGGCGCGGGTTCCGACCTCGCCTCACTCCGCACATCGGCGGTACGCGACGGCAATCATTATCTCGTGAACGGCCAGAAGACATGGACATCGGAAGCGCACAAGGCCGACATGATGTTCGCGCTGGTGCGGACCGATGGCGACGCGCGGCCGCAAGCGGGGATTTCCTTCCTGCTGATCGACATGAAGAGCCCCGGCGTTACCGTTCGCCCCATCTACACGATCGACGAAGGGAACAGCGTCAACGAGGTGTTCTTCGACGATGTCCGCGTGCCCGCCGCCAACCTGGTCGGAGAGGAAAATCGCGGCTGGGGCTACGCCAAATTCCTGCTGACCAACGAACGCACGATGAGCGCAGAGACGCCGCATACCGCCTTCGACCTTTCCGAGCTGAAAACAATCGCGACGAACACAGTGCGCGGCGGGCGCCGGGTGATCGACGATCCCCTGTTCGCCGCCCGGCTGGCGCGGCTGGAAATCGACCTGCTCGCGCTGGAGATGACGGTGCTGCGCGTACTCAGCATGACCGACGACGATCCCGCACTCGGCGCAAGCGCGTCGGTGCTCAAACTGCGCGGATCGGAACTGCGCCAGCGCGTGGCCGATCTGGGGGTCGAGGCACTGGGCGATCACGGCCTGGCCAAATTCCCCGACCTGGAGGGTCAGGATCGCACCGATCGCCCTGCCCCCGCCCCGCCCGTACAGGATCATGCGGCGGGCTGGCTGTCGCGCGCGCTGTTCCGCCGCGCGACCACCATCTATGGCGGCGCGAACGAAATCCAGCGGACCATCGTCGCCAAGACGGTGCTTGGGCTATGACGGAGGCACGGGCCATGAACTTCGCGGCGACCGGGGAACAGCAGGCGTTGCGTGAAAGCGTGAAGCGGTTCGTCGAGCGCGGTTATGGCTTTGAGCGGCGCGCCGGGTTGCTGCACAGCGACGAAGGCTTCGAACGCGCCGACTGGGCGACCTATGCCGAACTGGGCTGGCTGGGCGCGGGACTGTCGGAGGCCGAAGGCGGGTTCGGCGGCGGACCTGCCGAGACGGCGGTCATCGCCGAGGAACTGGGCCGCGCGCTCGCTGTCGAGCCTTATCTTTCGTCTGCGGTCATCGCGACACGCGCCGTCGTGGCGACCGCCGCCCACGAGCAGCGCGGCACATTGGTCGAGGCGCTGATCGCCGGTGAAACGCTCGCCGCGCTCGCGCATGGCGAACCGCAGATGGATGGCGGCGAAGGCGAAGTCGCGACCACCGCCCGTCGCACGCCCGACGGCTGGGTGATCGAGGGCGCCAAGCAGTTCGTGCTGGGTGCGCCCAGCGCGGACCTGTTGTTGATCTCCGCCCGCACTGACGCAGGGATCAGCCTGTTTCAGGTTCCTCGCGACGCGACCGGCGTGACCGTCAAGGCCTATCACGCGGTCGACGGCCGCCGCGTCGCCGACATTGCGCTGGCGGAAGTCGCGGTCGCGCCCACCGCGCTGCTGGGCGAGGACGGCGCGGCGCTGCCCGCGATCGAACTGGCGATCGATCACGGCGTGGTCGCGCTGATGGCCGAAGCGGTCGGCGCGATGGATGCCGCGCTGTGGCTGACGCGCGACTATCTGCTCGAGCGGCGCCAGTTCGGCGTCGCGCTCGCGAGTTTTCAGGCGCTTCAGCACCGCATGGCCGACATGCTCGTCGAAGTCGAATTGTCAGGATCGATCCTTGCGCTTGCGGTCCACGCGCTGGGGGACGCCGATGCGACATCGCGCCGCGCGCATGTTTCCGCCGCCAAGGTCCAGATCGCCGACGCCGCGATAAAAGTGACCGGCGAGGCGATCCAGCTTCACGGCGGCATCGGCATGACCGAGGAATATGTCGTCGGCCATTATTACAAGCACGCCATGCTAGTGCGGGGACTGTTCGGCACGCCCGACCGGCATCTCGAACGCTTCGCCGCGCATTCGCAAGGACAGGCCGCGTGAAGACGCTCGGCGCCCTGATCGACCGCGCCGCCCGCTTCGCACCCGACGCGACCGTGCTGGTCGAGGGGGATCGCCGCCTGACCCATCGCCAGCTAGGGGACCGGGCCTCGCTGCTCGCCTCGGCGCTCCACCGCGCAGGCTGCGGACCGCAAGACCGGGTCGCCATCCTGTCCATGAACCGAATCGAATATGCCGAGGTCTTCGCCGCCTGTTGGCAGGCGGGCTTCATCGTCGCGACCGTCAATTTCCGCCTTGCCGCGCCCGAAATCGAATGGATGCTGCGCGACACCGCCCCGCGCGTCCTGATCTTCGAATCGCGTTATGCCGACACCGTCGAACGGGCCCGGGAGCGCTTGTCGATCGAAACGTTCGTCTGCATCGGCGATGCGCCCGATTGGGCCATCCCCTACGAAACCTTCGTCGCGACGGGCGACGCAGGCGGCGTGCCCTTCGCGCCCGATGGCGAGGACATCGCCCACCTCATCTACACGTCCGGCACGACCGGTCGGCCAAAGGGGGTGATGCGCAGTCACCGCGCCGAACTCGCCATCGCGCAGTGCGTCGCCATGAATATGGACGTTCGCCCCGACGGGCGTCTGTTGACCGTGATGCCGATGTTTCACGCCGGCGCCCAGTCGAGCATGCTGGGCCAGATGTGGCGCGGCGGCGAAATCCACATCCACAACGGCTTCGACCCGCGCCGCGTGCTGGATGCCATCGCGCGTGAGCGGATCACGCACCTCCACTTCGTGCCGCTGATGGTCCAGGCGCTGGTCGATGAACCCGGCTTCGACACCTTCGACCTGTCGAGCGTCGAGACCATCCTCTACGCCGCCGCGCCCATGCCCGTCCCCGTCCTGCGCCGCGCGATCGCGAAGATGGGGCCGGTCTTCGTCAATTCATGGGGCCAGACCGAAGGCGCAGGAACGGCCCTCCCCAAACATGCGCATATGATCGACGGACAGGGTGTCGAACTGCTCGGTTCCATCGGTCAAGCCTATCCGCTGACCGAACTGCGCATCGTCGATGACACCGCACGTGACTGCGCTCCGGGCGAAGTCGGCGAACTGTGGATACGCGGCGCGACCAATATGAGCGGTTACTGGAACAATCACGCTGCGACGCTCGACGCGCTGGCCGACGGCTGGTTGCGCACCGGCGATCTCGGCCGCTTCGACGAGTGCGAGCGTGTGTTCCTGGTCGATCGCAAGAAGGACATGATCATCTCGGGCGGCGAGAATATCTATTCGCAGGAAGTCGAGCGCGCCGTCGCGGAACATCCGGCGGTCGCGCAGGTCGCCGTGATCGGCGTGCCCGACGCCAAATGGGGCGAATCGGTGCTTGCCTGCGTCGTCGCAGAGCCGGGTGCGGTGGTCGGCGAAGCGGATATCGTCGCCCATGCCGCGACGCTGATCGCAAGCTACAAGAAACCAAAGCGAGTGGTGTTTCTCGACGCCCTGCCCGCCCTGCCGAGCGGAAAGATCGACAAGATGGCGCTGCGCCGGGCTTACGGGGCATCGCATGGGTGATCCCCCTTGGCGCGCCATTGACCGCGGCCGACCATCTACGAAATCCTTTGGCCTACTGCCCGGCTTCGGCGCGGCATTGAACGGAGTTCTCGATGGTTGATCCGCGCGATCCGGTGGTGGTCGGCGTCCACGTCACGGAGCAGGCGCGCAGCCTGCCCGGTCGCACGTCGCACGAACTGCTGATCGAGGCGGTAAAGGGCGCGTTGGCCGACGCCGGGCTGGATCGGCGCGAAGTGGACGGTGTCGCACTCGAATGGCCCGGCCCCGGTGGGGCACCGGGCGATTCGGCTAGCTGGGCGCCCTATTTCGGCGCGCCGCTCAAATGGGTCGAAAGCCATTTCATGGACACGACCGGGGTCCGCGGCGTGCTGAAAGCGGGGGCAGCGATCCGCGCCGGGCTGTGCGACACCGTCGTCATCGGCAGCGCGCGCGCAGGGCCGTTCAACACCACTGGCGCGGCTGTCGGGTCGGGCATGGGGTTAGAGTGGATCGACCCCTACGGCGCCTCGACCATGGCCTATTTCGCGCTGGTCGCACGCCGCCACATGCACCAGTTCGGCACCACGCCCGAACAGATGGCGCATGTCGCTGCCGTCATCCGCAATCATGGCCGCGTCAATTCCGAAGCCGCGCTTCATGGCGGTGATGAAGTGACGGTCGCGGACGTGCTTGCTTCACCGATGATCGCGGATCCGCTGCACCGGCTCGACTGCTGCCTGATGAACGAGGGGGGGCATGTGCTGATCCTGACCACTGCGGAACGCGCACGCGATCTGGGCGTAAAGGGCGTGCGCGTAGCAGGCGGCGCGATGGAATTCGCCCAGGGCAATTACATCAACCCGCCGCTCTACCGCGACGTCCGCACGCTGGGCGTGGCGGCGGCGCGTCGTGCACTCGGCATGGCGGGGGTCGGCATCGGCGATATCGACGTCTTCTCGATCTACGACCCCTGCTCGTTCGAAGTGCTGCGCCAGTTTGAGATGCTGGGGCTGTGCGGCGAAGGCGAAGGCGGCGATTTCTGCGCCGGAGACCGGCTGACGCTGGGAGGCCAGTGCCCGACCAACCTCGACGGCGGGATGCTCGCGGGAAGCTGGACCGGGACCAGCCAGCTGACCGGCAAGGTCATCGAAGGTGTCCGCCAGCTTCGCGGGCACCTCGGCGCGCGCCAGGTCGAGGGCGCCGAAGTCGCACTCGTCTCCAATGCGGGGTCGGGCGCGCAGCATCTCGAAACCCTCGTGCTGACGGCGGCCTGACGATGACCCAGATGTTCGATTTTCCGGTAACGTCGCTTTCCGAACCCTATTGGCAGGCCGCCGCCGAACACCGGCTGATCGCGCCGCGCTGCAACGCGTGCGACCGGTTTTTCTTTGCCCCCGAAATCGCCTGCACCCATTGCTTCTCGCTCGACTGGCGCTGGGAAGATGTCGCGGGCGACGCGACGTTATACAGCTACACCGTCATCCACCGCGCTCCACAGCCCGGCATGGCGACCCCCTATATCCTGGGCGCATTCGACCTGCCCGAGGGCTTTTCGATGTTCGCGCATCTGGTCGATTGTCCGCCGGATGCGATCGAATGCGGGCTGGCGGTGACCATCGACTTTCGGCCACTTCACGACGGCCGCATCGCCCCCGTTTTCAAACCCCGCCACTGATCCATTCGGGAAGAACCATGGCCGATCGTCTCCACACGCTGACGCTGATCGATATCCTGGGCGAACATCGCCGCTCCTATCCGGCCCGCACCGCGCTGGTTCAGGAGGGGCAACGTTATACCTATGCCGATCTGGAAAAGCGGGTCCACGGGCTCGCCAACCTTTGGGAATCGCTCGGTGTCGGGCGCGGCGACAGGGTGTTGTGGCTCGGCCAGAATTCTCTGGCGGTGCTCGAAGGCATCCTCGCCTGCTCGGCGATCGGCGCGATGTTCTGCCCGCTCAACTGGCGCCAGTCGCCCGAGGAGATCGCCTTCGTCATCGACGACCTCCAGCCCAAGATACTGCTGTGGCACGAAGGCGAGATCGGCGAGGCCGTCCGTGCCGCGCGCGACATCGCGACGTGGAAGGACGGCTGCTGGATCCATTTCGACGAGGAAGGGCCAGACGGCTATGAAGCCCGTCTCGCCGCTGCCGACGCCACGCCGAAGCAGCGCGAGATCGACGTGAATATCGGCACGCTCGTCATCTATACCGCCGCGTTCGGCGGGCGCCCGAACGGCGCGATCACCTGCCAGGCGGGGATCATGGCGCAGGACGTCAACATCATGCTGGTCCAGAACCTGACCGCGCAGACGATCTTCCTCAACTCCGGCCCGCATTTCCACATCGGCACGTTGATGGTGACGCTGGGCGTATTCCATGCAGGCGGGGCGAACGTGATGATCCGCCGCACCGAAGTCGCGACCATCGCAGAGGCGCTTCACGCAGAACGGTGCAGCCTCGCCTTCCTGGTGCCCAAGACGGTGGACGAGCTTCAGGCATTCAACGCCGATGGCCGCTACGACCTGACGCAGTTCCGCTCCGCCGCGGTGCCGAGCGACGATTACACGATGATGGGTTACGGCCAGACCGAAGTCGGTGGACTGACCACCTGGGCACATTACGACCGCAAGGCGACGAGCATTTTCGGCCGCTCCAGCCCGGTCGCGATCAACCGCATCTTCGACGAGAACGGCAAAGAGGTCGCAGACGGCGAGGTGGGCGAGATCGGCGTGCGCGGGCCGACCGTGGGTCTGGGCTACTGGAACCGCCCGGAGATCAACGCACACCGGACGCGCTTCGGCTGGTGGATGACCAACGACCTGGGCAAGCGCGAACCCGACGGGTCGCTCAACTTCGTTGGGCCAAAGGTTCAGATGATCAAATCGGGCGTGGAGAACATCTATCCGGCCGAGGTCGAAGGGTGCCTGCGCAGCCACCCCGCCGTCGCCGACGCAGCCGTGATCGGCGTGCCCGATCCCCAGTGGATTCAAAGCGTCAAGGCGATCGTCGTTCCCCGCCCGGACAGTTCGGTGACCCCGGACGAGCTGATCGAACATTGTCGCGCCCGCATCGCTTCGTACAAAAAACCCCGCCACGTCGAATTCGCCGAAACCCTGCCCCGCACCCCGGCTGGCCCGGTCGATTATGCGACACTCGACGAACGCTATGGCGGCGGCGGCTATCCCGGCGGGGCGGACTATAAATACTGAGATCAACGCCTCCCCACGCGGGGAGGAGATCGTCAGCCGCGCCCGCCCAATTCCCCTGCCAGCCATTCCTCATGCTTGCTGAAATGATCGGGTCGCCGTTCGGAAAACACCCCCGTCGCGCGCCCCAGCACCGTACCGGTCGCCGCCAGCGCGATCTCGCCGACATTGTGCCAGTGGCGCCCGTCGATCCGCTCGTTCCATGCGCTGCCGACCAGCGGTTCGTTGATCGGCACTGGGCGCAGGAATTCGACCGTCAGCGTCTTGGTGACGGTCAGCCTTTTGTGCAGCAGCGCGACGCTTCCCAGCATTTCGTCAAGCGCCGATGCCGTCCAGCCGCCATGCGCGACCTTTGGCCCGCCCTCATGGCCCGAATCGCATACCAGTTCGAACCGCGCGATGTCGTCCGCGTCCAGCCCCAGCCCGGTCACGCCCAGCCGACAGCGACCGAGCGGAATGCAACTCGCGCACAGCCGTACGCCGTGGGCGAACGGCGTCGCTTCGATATGTTCCTTCGCGGTGACCATCACGGCGCCTCGATCGGATTGCCGGCGACGCCGATGCTGGAGCCGATGCGCTGCTGCGCCTCGAGCATCCGGCGCCACAGCGCCTCCGCCTCGGCTGCCTCGCCCGCCGCGAGATGCCCGATCACCTTCCGCTTCGCCTCGACATGGCGCAGCATGTCGTCGCGCGAATTGGGCACCTGGCGCGCCCAACTATCGCCGACCAGCTCGGTCTGCGCCTTGATCAGGTCGCGCAGCGTCAACAGTTCCAGCGCGATCAGCCGGTTGGGGCAGCCATCCGACAGCAGCGCGTAGAACGCTTCGTAGCTGCGCCCGAACGCCGCGACATCGTCGATCGCCGCTGCCTGGGTATCGGCCTCGGCACGCAGCGCGGCGATCGCCTCCGCCGACAGCTTTCCCGCCATGAAACCGATCAGCCGTGGCTCCATCGTCACCCGCGCCTCGTTCAGCTCGGCTTGGGTAACGCCGTGCGCCTGGAGATAGACGCCGGTATATTCGGACACCATCCGCGCCGGTGGCAGCGTGAACCGCGCCCCGCCCGATGCACCGCGAGCGACCCGCACCAGATGCTGGGTCTCCAAAATACGCACCGCCTCGCGGATGGTCGGCCGCGACACGCCGAACCGCTCGCGCAATTCGGTTTCGGAAGGCAGCGCTTCCATCGGCGTCGGGCGCGAACACAGCAGCTCGCGGCGAAGCCGATCGGCAATGATCTCCGCACTCTTGGGCAGATGGATGTTGTCGCCCTGCCCGGCGCGCGCGGCGTTCGACGCGCTCATGATGCAATCTCGTTCATGACGACCATCATCGACGCGATTGCTGCGCAGGTCAATAATTTATATAATTGCAATTATATTGGTATTTGATATTCTCCGGGCAAAGGAGAGTCGAAATGAGCACCACCGACAAAATCTGGGTCAATTCCGGCGACAGCCATGTCTGGGAACCCAAGGATCTCTGGTCCGCCAACCTGCCCCCGTCGCTGCGACCGCGCGGCCCCCACATGGTGCGCGACGGCAAACACGACATCTACGTTGTCGATGACGAGAAAGTGTTTTTCGCCGCCGCTTCGATGATCGACGCGATCACCCCGCCCGGTTCGACCGACCTCAACCTGCGCCTGCCCGATCTCGACGAACAGGGCATCTGGGCGGAAGTCGTGTTCCCGTCGGTCGGCATCTGGCTGTCGGTGATGAAGGACCGCGAACTGATGCACGAATCGGTCAAGGTCTATAACGACTGGGCAAAGGCCGACATGCTCGACCGGTCAGAACGGCTGCTCGCGACCGCGCTCATTTCGCTGCTCGATTTCGACGATGCGGTCGCCGAAACGAAGCGCGCGGCAGCTATGGGCTTCAAGGCGATCTGCGTCCCCGCCACACTGCCCGATCACCTCGAATACAACATGCCCGAATTCGACCGCATCTGGCAGGTCTGCGAAGAGGCGGGCATGGTCGTCTGCTTCCATGTCGGCACCGGCACGTCGAAGCTGATCGTCACGCGCGGCGCGGGCGGCGCACTGATCAACTATTGGGAGACGACCGTGCCGGTACAGCGCTGCGTCGTCCACATGATCTCAAGCGGCGCGCTCGATCGTTTTCCAAAACTCAAGATCATGACCGCCGAGGCTGGCGTGGCCTGGGTCCCCGCGATGGGCGACCGGCTCGACGAAGCGTATCGCCAGCATAACCAGTATGCGCATCCCAAGCTTAGCCGCCTGCCGAGCGAGATCATCAAGCAGCAGGTCTATTCGTCGTTCCAGCATGACGAAACCGCGATCCCCGCGGTCGTCGCGCACGGTTATCAGAATGCGCTGTGGGGTTCGGACTATCCGCACCTTGAGGGCACCTATCCGCGCACGCAGGAAGTCCTGCATCACCTGTTCGACGAGGTATCGCCGGAAATCCGTCACCGCGTGACATTGGGCGCTTTCGAAGAACTGTTCGGCATCGGGATGCCCGACGCAAACCGCCGCGCCGCCTGACACAAAAAAAGGGGACTTTCCAGCGGGAAGTCCCCTTTTTCATTCGACGCGAAACGTCAGGCAGTCGCGCGGAACTTCGCCTCAGCCTCTCGCGCATCCCAGCTTTCCAGATATTCCGTCAGCGCCCTCGGCACCGGTTTGCGGCCCGGATCGTAAAAGGGCGAAAGCACCGCGAACATCTTGGGCAGCATCAGCCTGGCATAGCGTTTGCGGAAATACTTCTCGCGCGCCAACGATCGCTCGCGCTCGACTTCGGTCATTTTGGCACGATCGACCGAAAGCAGATATTCCGTCACCCGCTTCGAATATCCGCCGAGATGCCTTACCGCCTGGAAGAAGCCGTAGAGCCGGTAGAAATAGGCACGCACCGGCCGCTTGCGCGCGTACAGCGCCTGATAGACGTCGAACGCGACCGTCCGGTGTTCGAATTCCTCGGCCAGGTGCCAGCGCCACAATTGCGCGCCGATGCTGTCCTCCTCACCCTCGAATTCCTTTAGCTTGCCCTCGAATACCAGCGGCGCCATCCCCGATCCCAGCGCCTCGAACCCCTCGGCATAGGCGCAGTGGAACTGGAGCGGTCGGGTCTTCAGCCAGTCGTCATAGGTGCGCTTCAACTCGTCCTCGAACGCGGCAAGCTCCCCATAGCCTTCCTCGCGAAGCCGCTGGTTGAAGGCGTTGTGCTGCTTGCAGTGCTGCACTTCCTGCTGGATGAAGATCGCGATTTCGCCGTCCAGCTTCGACCCCCGCTCGTCGAGCGCCTTGCGCGCCAGCGTCATCACTTTCATCAGATAGGGTTCGACATGCGATGGGATGGTGGATGCGGCATTCCGCGCCTGGACATACTCCAGATAGGGCGCCCAGTGCGCCTTGGCCTCGCCGTAATCCCATTTGGGGAACCGGACCTTCATCTCCTACTCCTCTTTTTATCCCGCGCTTTTATCATTCTCCGCCAAGCCGACAAAGAACGATCGAACGTCGTTCGAAAATTCGTCGGGGGCTTCCAGCGCCGCAAAATGCCCACCGGCGGAAATCTCGACCCGGCGTTTCAGATTCCAGCCTCGCGCCATCGCCGCTTCTGGTGCGGCGGGCAGGAACTCGCCGGGATAGACCGCAACGGCGGTGGGCGCACGCACGTCCAGGCCCGACAATGCCCCTTCCGCGATCTCGCGCGCGGTGCCTGCATAGACCCAGATCGACGAGGCGACTGCGTCGTTGATCAGATAGAGCATCAGATTAGTGATCAACTGATCCTTGGTGAACCGCGATTCGATGGCGCCGCCCGTATCGCCCCAGCCGTGGAACTTCTCGATCACCCAGGCCGCGAACGCGACCGGGCTGGCCGCCAGCGCCGCGCCGATGGTCTGCGGCTTGGTCATATGTTCGAGCATATAGGCCGATTCGCGCCGCTGTACCGCCTCCAGCGCGGCGCGCCATTCGGCTTCACCCGGCACCAACTGGTCGGCAGGCACCGGCTGCGGCAGGCACAGGTTCAGATGCAGGCCGATCACGTTTTCCGGATGGTCGTGCGCCAGCCAGCTCGACACCGGGCTGCCGAAATCGCCGCCCTGAAGGTAGAAGCGCCCGATCCCCAGCCGCTCGGTCATCAGCGTGTGCCACATCGCGGAAATCCGACGCGGCCCGATCGGTGTCTCGGGTCGCTCCGAAAAGCCGAATCCGGGAAGCGAGGGGATTACGAGGTCGAAGCCATCCTCGACTGGCCCGCCGAACCGCTCTGGAAACGCCAGTCGCTCTGCCGCCTGATCGAATTCAAGGATCGATCCCGGCCAGCCGTGCGTCAGCAGGATCGTACCGCGCGGACGAACCGCGCGAACATGCTGGAAGCGGATCGCCATGCCGTCGACCTCGGCGCTGAAATGCGGGAACCGGTTCAGATGCCGTTCCCAGTGCCGCCAATCGTAGTCGCGCCGCCAATAGTCGATCAGTTCGCGCAGATAAGCGGTATCGACTCCCCAGCCCCAACCCCCGCCATCGGGCGCATAGGTGATTTGTGCCGTATCCAGCCCGGCCCGGATACGATCGAGCACCGCCTGCGGAACGTCGATGGAATAGGGATGCACATCGGCCATGGTCGTAAAGTCTGGCACGGGCGCCCCGCTTGTCGATGGTGGGCCGCGCGAGCATCGTCACCGCGATGCCGTGCCGAACCCGAGTGACCCGCCATGGTCTTTCGGATTAGCGTTCGCGTCAGGATCAGGCCCGCGACATTTCCGATACGGAAGGCGCCGGCATCGGAGAGGTCGCGAATGTCACATCCCCTAGAGGCGCAGAATCTCATTGCCGAGGCGGAGCGCCAGACCGGGCTGACCGACTGGGGCAGTGACCTGTTCCGCGAGCCGCTCGACATTCTGTCGCGTGATCTTGTCGCCCATGCCGACCTCAACGCGCTGGGTGCGGAACGCGCGCACCGCCGTCTGCTGGACAACCTCAAGGCGCGGCTCGCGATCACCGAGGACCGCAAGCGCTTTCCCGGCATTGCCGACGAGCGGATCGAAAAGCCGGTCTTTGTGTCCGGCCTCCCGCGCGCGGGATCGACGTTCTTCCACAACATGCTCGCCGCCGATCCGGTAAACCGCTCGCCGCGCACCTGGGAGATCATGTTCCCCTCGCCCCCGCCCGAGGAAGCGACCTATGAACGCGACCCGCGGATCGATGCGTGCCGCGAGGCGCTGGAATTCGAAGGGTTTCGATCGAAGGAAATCCAGGGCATCCATCCTTTCGACGCCGAGCGGCCGGAGGAATGCAATTTCCTGTGGGAGATGTCGCTTCTGACGGTGAATTATCCGGCGTGGTGGAACGTCCCCAATTACGCCGCCTATCTCTATTCCGTCGACATGAAGCCGGTCTATGAGGAGCAGCGCCAGGCGCTCCAGCATCTCCAGCACCGGTTCAAGCGCGATCGATGGGTGCTCAAAACTCCGGCGCACGACTGGTGGATGGCCGAACTGATGGCGGTGTTCCCGGACGCGTCGGTGGTGCTGTGCCACCGCGATCCGGCAAAGGTGCTCGCCTCGCTGTCGAACAATCTGGCCGCAAATTACAGCCTGTTCTCCGACAAGGTGCCTTCGGGATCGTTCGGGATGCTCGATCGGCAGTCGCAGGCGATGCAGCGCGCCGCCGCCGCGCGCGACGCGTATCCGAACCAGTTCTTCGACGCCCATTATCTTGACGTTCAGGCCGATCCGATCGCGGTGCTACGCCGATGCTACGACAAGTTCGGGATCACGCTCGACGATGCCCGCGAATCCGCGATCCGCGACTGGATGGATGCCGATCGCGAGGCGCACGCACGCGGCCCCCGTCACGCCTATGATATGGAGAGCTTCGCGCTCGACTATGAAAGCGTCGATGCCGCGATGGGCGGCTATATCCGCGACTTCAACGTGGCGCTGGAACGCGCTGCGTGACCGCTCCCGCGCACTGCCTCGCAAAAGGAAAATTCAGGTGATCAGCGACGTCACGCGGCAGGAATGGGGCGCGCATTGGCGCGTCGTGCTCGGCACCTTCATCGCCATGGGCCTGGGCTATGGCGGCTGGTCCTTTACCCAGAGCCAGTTCGTCCAACCGATCCAGGACGCGTTCGGCTGGGGGCGCGGCCAGATTGCCATTGCGTTCCAGCTCTCTTTTCTCGCGGGCTTCACTGCGCCGCTGTTCGGTCGGCTGATCGACAATATCGGCGTGCGTCCGGTGCTGTGCACCTGCCTGGCGCTGGTCGGGGTCGCCTATGTATTGATCGCGCTTACCGGCGGAAACTACGTCCTCTTCCTCGCTGCCTTCCTGTTGCTCGTCTTCGCAGGAATGGGCACGACGGGGCTTGCCTTTACCCGCGCCGTCGCGGGCTGGTTTACTGCCTCTCGCGGAACGGCGCTGGCGGTTTCCCGGATCGGATATTCGCTGGCAGGCGCGTTCATGCCGATCCTCGTTTATCATGTGATCGCCAACTATGGCTGGCAGGCGGGGTTTTACCTGTTGGCAGGCGTTGCAGTGTTTATCGCGCTGCCGGTCAGTTGGCTGCTGGTCCGCGACCGGCGCGAAGCGGTCGAGAAGGACGCAAGCGGAAAGCCGGTTTCGATCTTCAATCCCGGCCTGTGGCTCGACCTGGCGCGCGACCGCCGCGTCCTTCTTGTCTGCGTGGCCGCGGCGCTGACCTACGGCCCGTGCATCGGCATCCTCAGCCAGCTGCAACCGATGCTGACCGGCAAGGGCCTGTCGCCCGAAACGGCAGCCAGCTACACGGCGCTCCTCGCCATTTCGGTCGTCGTCGGCACGCTCGTCACGGGATTGCTCGTCGATCGGATCTGGGCGCCCGCCGTCGGCTGCGCGTTCACCCTGCTGCCGGTGATCGGGATCGTCATGCTCCTGCAATCGGACCCCAGCACGATGATGATCGGTGTCGGCCTGGTCCTGATCGGCCTGGCCCAGGGGGCCGAGATCGACGTGGTCGCCTATATCATCGCCCGTTATTTCGGAATGCGCAGCTTCGGTACGATCTACGGCCTGACCATGATGTTCATCGCGCTGTCGACGACCATCGCCGCAGTCGCCTTCGGCTATGCGTTCGACCTGTTCGGCACTTACGACCATGCATTGATCGGTGCAGCCGTGATGTTCGCCATTGCGGCGTCCAGCTACCTGCTGCTCGGTCGCTATCCCAAGGAACCGGGCGTTCGTACCGCCACCGCTAGTTGACCGCAGGCTTGCCCGCCGCCCGGCGCCAGGCGGCGGGCGTCATGCCGGTATGCTCGCGAAACACCGTCTTGAAGAAGGCGGCGTCGGAATATCCCACCAGATAGGCGACCCGCTCGACCTTGCGATCCGATCGCGCGAGCATCCGCTTGGCCGCCTCGACGCGCAGTCGCTGGAGATAGTCGACCGGCGTCATCCCCAGCGCTGCGCGGAACCGCCGCGACAGCGTCCGCGGATGCACCCCCATCGCCGCCGCCACATCCTCGATGGCGGGGCGTCGCGCAAACCGAAGCTGCATCCAGTGCGCGGCGCGCATCACCATCTCGTCGTGCCGGTGCGCGGCAGGTTGCAGGTGCAGGCCCGGCTCGACGCCGTCGGGATAGGGATCGACGCCGCTGATCCGTTCGATCCAGCCCGCCACATCGGGTGACATCACCCGCTCGATCATGCGGATCACCAGCGCCGCTTCCGCCGAGTGCGCGCCTG
>JAESGW010000415.1_pt1 | contig 46240 bp, 47 predicted proteins | sample 9269791 | NCBI WGS metagenome assembly JAESGW01 (sample SAMN16773120, study PRJNA677053) | algae metagenome | isolation source: Aphanocapsa lilacina HA4352-LM1 and co-occurring heterotrophs from near cave... | place: USA: Maniniholo cave, near Haena, Kauai, HI | collected 2009-07-28
CCCATCCCGAACAGAGAAGTTAAGCCCTGCAGCGCCGATGGTACTGGGGTTACACCCGGGAGAGTAGGTCGCCGCCACATTATTCCAAACCCTTTCAGGAAACTGAAAGGGTTTTTTGCGTTGGGGGCAGCGTAGTTAACATCGTATCCTTTCTCCTCAATTCCAGCTTTTGCAGCCATCACTTTTCTTTTTAGCCATTATTGTTGCACTTTTGCAGCAAAACTCAAATTGATGAACTTACTACTGAAAGGCCTTAGATTGATTCAGGATGGGGTAATTTTGGATTCAAGAGATTACACTTTCAAAAATGGGTTGATTGAACAGGTCTTTGATTCCGACGCGCGCAGATTCGATAGAACGATAGATTGCTCTGGTTTTTTTGCTTCCAAGGGCTGGATTGATCTCCGCTGCGGACTTGGCGAACCAGGGCAAGAGTATAGGGAGACTGTGGAGACTTTATGCGATTCTTTAAAGGAATCTGGATTTTCCCATGCCTTAATCATGCCAAACACGGAGCCGGTAATCCAGTCGAAAAGTGAAGTGGATTTTGTACTGGCCAAGGCAGCAAAATACACATCGGAGCTCCTTGTGATGGGAGCCGTGACCAAAGATGCTAAGGGGGAGGATCTCACGGAAATCTTGGACATGCATTTTCAATCCGGCCTACGTTTTTTCGGAGATGGGGTGAAGACCCTAGCCAACTCGGATCGATACATGAAAATCCTACAATACCTTCAGAAAATTGACGGAGTATTGTTTGACCACGCATATGATCCGCTACTCGGGATTTTTGGACAGATGCATGAAGGATTTATCTCCACTCAGTTGGGAGTGAAGGGGATCCCAAATTTGGCGGAAGACGTAGCAATACAACGCAACCTGGAGATTTTGAAATATGCTGGGGGAAGAGTCCATTTTCAAACCTTGAGTACCGCAAAAGGTGTCGCGTTGATCAGAAAAGCCAAGGCAAGCGGATTGAGGGTAACCGCGGATGTCTCCATTTATCAGTTGGTTTTTTCCGATTCGGATTTGGTGACTTTCGACTCCAACTTTAAGGTAAAACCTCCCTTCCGAGGAAACGAAGACAGAGCTGCATTGATAGAAGGTCTAAAGGACGGGACGATCGACGCCATCGTATCCAATCACCAGCCCCAGGACTTTGATTCGAAATTTGCCGAGTTCGATTTGGCTGCATTTGGAATGGCAGGTCTGCAGACCTTTTTGCCTGCAATGGTTCAATTAGCGGATGAGCTTTCTTGGGGTCTGTTGATAGATAAAATAACAAGTGGCCCGGAGAGCATTCTTTCGGTGGAGAATACCTCGTGGACTATTTTCGATCCAGAGGAAAAATGGACTTACGACGAACAGTCCAACAAGTCTCTGTCAGCAAACAATCCTTGGTATAGATCCGCACTTACCGGCAAGGTCAAATACGTCGTTCAAAAAGGGAAATTGTTCAAGACAGATGAATAGGTACTTCAGATCTGCTTATCAATTTGGGGCGCTTGGCGGGCTTTTGAGTGTCGTTTCCTTTTACACCCTTTCCTTTTTGTATCCTGACCCGACGAATCTAAACTTGCTGTTTGGCTACGTTTTGGTGCCCGTGGCGGTATTTCTTGCAATTAAGTATTTCAAGGAAAGTGTCAATTCTGGCTATTTGTCTTTTGCGGAAGGCATGACGGTAGGCTTCGTTGCTTACTCATTGTTGGGCTTATTATCAGTGATTGGAATTTGGGTAATACTGAGCTTTTCTCCCGAGCTTTTTGATCAGATCAAGGTGCAGAAAATGCAAGTTCTCGCCGAAAATAGGGAAACGATCATTTCCCAACTGGGCGAAGCGTCCTATTTAAGCACTGAAACAAGCATGGTCGGGATGGGGCCTTGGGATATTGCTTTAAACGATGGACTTTGGAAAATCGTCCCTGGAATGTTTTTTAGCATTATTATTTCTATTATTTTCAGGAAAAACCCCTAACTAATTCTTTTATGGAAGAGCAACAGACACCATTTCAGGCAGCTATCAAACCAGGACTCACGATGGGATTGGTGGCTTTGGCCATCACCTACATTGCCTATTTTATCGACTCCAGTTTATTGGCTTCCTTATGGCTGGCGTTGATTGGCCTTGTGGTTTTCTTTGGGTTGATCATCTATTTTGGCAAGCAATATCGCGCAGAGCTCGGCGGCTTCATGAGTTTTGGTACCGCCTTTAATTTTAGTTTTGTCGCCATGATCATTTCCGGGATTATTTCCTTGATAGGCCAGATACTCCTTTTTCACGTGATTGACCCTTCATTGCCGGGCGTTTTGACTGATATTGCTTTCCAAAAATCCCTTGAAATGATGGAGGGTTTTGGACAGAATCCGGATTCACTTCCACCGGCTACATTGGATGAAATTCGGAATAGTACTGCGGCCTCCTTTTCCATTGGCGGTCAATTGAAAAACTTTGGTATTGGATTGATCATATATGCCATTATCGCCTTAATTTTGGCGGCAATCCTAAAGAAGCGAGACAAATCGCTGGACTATTAATCTATGACCCAACTTTCCGTAGTTGTTCCTGTTTTCAACGAGGAAGAATCTTTGCCAGAATTAACCCAATGGATCAGCCGTGTGATGAAAGAACACGGCTTTTCTTATGAGGTGATTTTAGTAAATGATGGCAGTACTGATCGCTCTTGGGAAGTCATACACCGCTTGTCCCAGGAAAATCCGAATTTGAAAGGGCTGAATTTTACAAGGAACTTCGGAAAGTCCGCAGCTCTCGATGCAGGTTTTAGGCGCGCTGTTGGCGAAGTGGTCATAACGATGGACGCAGACCTGCAGGACAGTCCCGATGAGATTCCCGGGCTCTATCGGATGGTGGCGATTGATGGACTCGATGTCGTTTCCGGCTGGAAAAAGGAGCGACATGATCCGATATCCAAAACCATTCCCTCCAAATTTTTCAATGGTGTGACGCGGTGGATTTCGGGTATACAGCTCCATGATTTCAATTGTGGACTGAAAGCCTACAAGAATAAAGTCGTTAAAAACATCCATGTGTATGGGGAAATGCATCGCTACATCCCTCTGCTTTCGAAGTGGAATGGCTTCGGGAAGATCGGGGAGAAGGTGGTGCAGCACCAGCCAAGAAAGTACGGCTACTCGAAGTTTGGCTTGGAACGTTTCCTCAATGGGTTCTTGGACCTAATCACGGTTTCCTTTGTGCACAGGTACAAGAAAAAGCCCATGCACTTTTTTGGGCTTTTGGGTACCGCATCATTTCTCACCGGTTTTCTGATTACCGCCTGGTTGATTTTTGAAAAAATCTATGGGTTAAGCAAAGGCCTCAAAGTTCGAGAGATCGTAGATCAACCTTTGTTTTTCCTGGCTTTGGTAGCTTTGATCATCGGCGTTCAGCTTTTTGTGACTGGTTTTATTGCCGAGTTGATGACGTCCAACCAGTCAAAGGAGATTGAATACAAAATTGACGAGGAGGTAAATTTTGACTTCTGATGCTTTTTTCGGTAATCATACCGGTCTACAATCGTCCAAATGAAGTTCTCGAACTTCTTTCCAGTTTGGCTCATCAAACCCATCGGGAATTTGAGGTGATCTTGATAGAGGATGGGTCGACCGTCCGAGCGGAAAAGGTTGTCTCCCAGTATGTTTCCTTCTTGTCGATCCAGTATCTTTTCCAGGACAACCAAGGTCAGGGATTTGCAAGAAATGCGGGAATGGCTAAGGCACAGGGCGATTTCTTTGTGATCTTAGACTCAGATGTGATCTTGCCTCAGAACTACCTCAAGGAGTTGCAGGGCGCCATCAAGGAAAGAAAACTGGACGCCTTTGGCGGGCCAGATGCGGCTTCGGCCGATTTTTCAAACCTTCAGAAAGCCATGGACTTTGCGATGACTTCCTTTTGGACTACCGGCGGAATCAGGGGCAAGCTGAAGGATCCAGCAAAGTACCAAGCGAGGGGATTTAACATGGGAGTTTCCAGGGAGGTCTTCGAAAAGTTGGGCGGATTTGTAGATCCAAACCGAGGAGAGGACATCGAATGGAGTATTCGAATCAAGAAGGCCGGATACAAACTAGAACTGGTCGAAGAGGCGTATGTCTATCATAAACGGAAAAACACCCTGAAGTCATTTGCAAAGCAGGCGTTTTCCTTTGGTAGAAACCGGGTTAACGTCTCGAGGTTTCATCCCGAAGCTATCAAGGCAGTCCATTGGTTGCCTACTCTTTTCTTGCTCTTTGTAGTTTTACTTCTCGTCAATGCTGTTTTTTTTCCAAAATTCCTGATGCCTCATCTTATGATATTGGTAGTGTGGGCGCTACTAGTGGTCTGGTCCGCAAGCCGTAAATATGCGTCTTTACCGGTAGGCGCTTTGGCGCTAGTGACATCAGTTATTCAGCTTGGCAGCTACGGGGCTGGGTTGCTATTTGAGCTGGCAAAAAAGGCGGTAAATGGCTAAATGCCTTTTTTGCACACAAAAATGACCTCATCGGGTGCCAGTGCAAAGCGCTTCACTTTTTCGGCGGGGAGCTCCTTGACAAAGAGGTTTTCCTCGATTTGAAGACCTGACTTTCGAAGTCGTTCTGCATAGTCTTTTCCAAACTTTCGAACATGATCGCGCTGGCCAAAGAGTTTTTCCCGTTCGGTCGGATCGTTGATCGTTTTGTCCTCAAGAGTTCTTTCCAAAGGATAAACTGGCGATTGCAGGATACCCCATCCCCCTGGTTTCAGCACCCGATTGAATTCCGAACACGCCAAGATATCATCGTCCACATGCTCTAGTACGTGGTTGCAAAAGACCACATCGAAGCTGTTGTCCGGAAAAGGAATAGAATGAACGTCCATCTTGACCTTTGCGAGTGGTGATTCGATGTCCGCCGTGATATAGTCCAAATTAGGCAAGGCTTCGAACCGCTCGATGAAGCAATGCTCCGGCGCAACATGGAGTACCTTGAGCTTGCCGGTGAAAAAGTTTGTCTTCTCCTGCAAAAAAAGCCACATCAGACGATGTCTTTCCAAAGCTAGGCAACTCGGACAAAGGGCATTTTCTCGAGCAATTCTTCCATAAGGTAAAAATTTCTTGTACTGGCTCTTGCAAACCGGACATTCCACGTCATTCCCACGATTCAATAGTGAAAGTGTTTTCATCACCATGGGGCTAATGGTCTGAAGAATGGGACGTGGGACGTACCGAATGACGAAGCTGATTGCGGTTTTCATGAAATGACAATGTGGCGCAAATTACCAAAACAATCACAGTTGGACTCGATCAGACTGATATTCCTGGCATTTGAGCCAAAAAAAAGCGGATACCTCCGCTTTAGTGATATACTAGTTTTGTTGTTTGTCGCCTATTCTGGTTCATCGGTATCCTCAGAGGATCCCTTTGGCAATCTGCCGGCCCTCTTCAATGACTCGCGGATAATCCACTCCAACTGTCCGTTGGTGCTTCGGAATTCATCCGCAGCCCATTTTTCCAATGATTTCATCATGGATTCATCTAGTCGGAGAGCAAATGCTTTTTTCTTGGACATGATCTAATCCCCCATCCAGTTTTCAATAAACTCAGCGAGTTCCTTTGGTTTTTGCGTGCCTATTAGGACTTTTCTCTTTTCTCCCAAATCAATCAAAAGTCCGGAATCACCCATCACGGTATAAGCTTTGGTCGTTCGGTTTCCTTTGATGCCCCAGCCCCCATGGTCGGTGATCGGGCTGAAAGTAGTCACCTTGGCTGACCTGACCGACGGTTTTTCGATCAAACGCCACTTCACGAAAGGGAAATAGTGATAGTGGATGCCCCTTTCATCAATTCTTGTCTGAAGCCTGACATTGAAAAGGAGTGCCATCACTGATGCCATCACGGTGACTATTGCCGCTAGGGCAATGATACCCTCTTGCCTTTCAGATTCATTAGTCAATACCAATACGCTTACAATAACGATCGTCGGGATCTCCAGCATCAGAACAAGATAGAAGACCCAGGTGCCCCGGTAGCTTTGCTCTTCTTTGAATATCCGACCATGCATGGGCTTATTGATTTAACGTTCCAACATTCAACACTGGACTGGCGCTTCGATCCGAGCAAAGCACCACCATCAGATTAGACACCATCGCGGCCTTTTTTTCCTCGTCAAACTCTATGATGTCTTTCATCTTCAGGTCTGCCAGTGCCATTTCAACCATTCCGACGGCTCCCTCGACTATTTTCTGTCGAGCGGCGACGATTGCCGTGGCCTGTTGTCTCTGGAGCATCGCAGACGCAATCTCCGAGGAATAGGCTAAGTGGGAGATTCGGGCCTCAATTACTTTGATGCCGGCGTGATTGAGTCGGTCTATGATTTCCGCTTCCAAGGAGTGGTTGACTTCTTCCACACCGGATCGAAGCGTTATCTCTGCTTCTTCATCCTCAAAGTTGTCATAGGGATAAAGACCGGCCATCTTTCTCACCGCAGCATCGCTCTGCAGGTGAACGAAATTTTCATAGTCTTCCACGTCGAAAGTAGCCTTGAATGTGTCCTCTACCTGCCAAACCACGATCGTCCCCACCATTACCGGGTTTCCGATCTTGTCGTTGACCTTGAGTGGTTTGTTTTCAAAGTTTCTCACCCGAAGCGAGATTTTCTTTTTGGTCATAAAAGGGTTGACCCAGTAGAATCCATTTTCCTTGACCGTTCCCTCGTATTTTCCGAACAAGAGAAGAACCATTGCTTTGTTTGGTTCGACGATAAAGAATCCAGGCGAGCAGGCAATGGCCAAAAAAAGGAGGATCCCGCCAACCAGCGCGCCGGCAGAAAGGAGAAATGCGGAACCAATGATTCCTAATAATACCAGGAAAACCATGATGTATCCTGAACTGGGTTTGGTTATTTTTTCCATTTCAATATGATGTTAAAATGATATCATTGTGAATTACGTGAAATGGATTTGGAAGTTCAAGTTTTGATAAAAAAAAATACCCCAGTGTTGCCGGGGTATCAGGTTTTGGTTGGTGGCTTTTATTTCTTTTTAAAAAGCGAGTCGACAAATTCCCGTCGATTAAACAACTGTAGGTCTGTCATTTTTTCGCCAACGCCGATGTATTTCACGGGAATTTTGAATTGGTCGGAAATCCCGATAACTACTCCTCCTTTTGCCGTTCCGTCAAGCTTGGTGATGGCCAATGCGGAGATTTCGGTGACCTTGGTGAATTCCTTGGCTTGTATGAACGCATTTTGACCTGTAGACCCGTCCAATACCAAAAGTATCTCATGCGGTGCGTCGGGAATGAACTTCTGCATTACCCGCTTGATCTTGCCGAGTTCATTCATGAGGTTAACTTTGGTGTGCAGGCGTCCGGCGGTGTCAATGATTACGATGTCAGCACCTGTGTCTACGCCTTGTTTCACTGCGTCAAATGCGACGGACGCCGGATCGGTATTCATGCCGTGAGAGACTACCGGCACGCCGACTCTCTCACCCCAGAGGATAAGCTGATCTACGGCAGCAGCCCTGAAGGTATCCGCCGCTCCCAATACGACGGATTTGCCTGCGTTTTTGAAGAGGTTTGCCAACTTGCCGATGGTGGTAGTCTTTCCTACACCGTTTACCCCGACGACCATCAGGACGTAAGGCTTTCTGTCTGCAGGAATATCAAAATCTAGTAGGTCTTGAGTATTGTTTTCCTCCAGTAGGGAGGCGATTTCTTCTCTCAGGATCACATCCAGCTCAGAAGAGTTGAGGTACTTGTCCCGGGCTACTCGCTCCTCGATTCTTCGAATGACCTTGATCGTGGTGTCGACCCCGACATCGGAAGTGATGAGGATTTCTTCGAGCTGGTCGAGTACTTCCTCATCGACCTGGGACTTTCCTACTACTGCCTTGCTGAGCTTGGAGAAAATGGATTCGCTGGTTTTCTGAAGCCCTTGATCTAGACTTTCTTTTTTTTCCTTTGAGAAAAATCCAAAGATTCCCATGCTGCGAAGTGTTTTAAAAGTGGAATATAATGAAAAAGTCCCTGCTGATTTTCAACCAGAGGGACTCGAAGTGCATTACGATGCGCTAGGCAAATTATTTTTTGAGAGTTTCCTGTACCAGAGTGGAAGGAACCATTTCTTCTTTGAAGGTATAAGCACCAGTCTTGTCAGACTTCACGGCGCGGATCACTTTGGCGTAAGACACGCCACCTTCTTTTTTCAGGGTTGCTACTACTTTCTTAGCCATTTCTTTGTTGTTTAAGCGGGATCACCCCCGAGCTAAATTACTTGATTTCTTTATGAACAGTTACCTTCTTCAGGATAGGGTTGAATTTCTTCAGCTCCAATCTTTCAGTAGTATTCTTTCTGTTTTTGGTAGTGATGTATCTTGAAGTACCTGGCATGCCGGAGTTCTTGTGCTCAGTGCATTCCATAATCACTTGTACTCTATTTCCTTTCTTAGCCATCTCGGTGTTGATTTAGGGGACTGTGACTTTGATTACTTGATGACAATCATTCCGGAGTCCTGCGCTTTTTTCAAAACTGCAGTGATCCCGTTTTTGTTGATAGTTTTCAATGCCTTAGAGCACACTTTCAAAGTGATCCATGCGTCTTCCTCAGGTACGTAGAAGCTCTTCTTGTGAAGGTTTGGGTAGAATCTACGCTTGGTTTTGTTGTTTGCATGGGACACGTTATTACCTACTTGAGGTCTTTTTCCGGTTATGTCACAAACTTTTGCCATGATTTCGTATCGTAAAATGAATGCGTTTCTGTAATGAGTCTGCAAATATCGGAACTTTTTGGGAATTAACAACAAAGCGTTTTAAAAATATTCCTAGCTCATCTCAGTCTTTTGGGTAGGGGCAATGGAGGCAGCCGCTTTTGCAGCAATAGCCCCGCTTCAGGTGATAAATCTCAGTAAAAACCATCAAACCATCCTCGTTGAGATAAAAATCCTCAGAAGTCAGTTCCGGCAAAGGCTTCTTCTCCGGTTTCGTGGCTTGGCCCATGGGCAATTGTTATATTTGGCTTTCTTCGATTGCTTTACCCGACAAAACTAATCAAAACATGGATATAATCACTTCCGCAGCCGAGGCGATAGAACTAGAGGATAAGTATGGGGCGCACAACTACCACCCATTGCCGGTCGTGCTGGCGCGGGGCGAAGGGGTTTTCCTCTGGGATGTGGATGGGAAGAGGTATTATGACTTCTTGTCCGCATACTCCGCGGTCAACCAAGGGCATTGCCATCCCAAAATCAAAAGTGCGCTGATTGAGCAGGCGGGAATGTTGACCTTGACTTCCCGGGCTTTTTACAATAACGTGCTTGGTCAGTTTGAGAAATACATTACAGAATATTTTGGCTATGACAAAGTCCTGCCTATGAATACAGGAGCAGAGGGAGTCGAGACGGCAATCAAGATCGCCAGAAAATGGGGGTATGAGCGAAAGGGAGTGGATGAAAACGCTGCCAAGATTATCGTGGCGGAAGGGAATTTTCATGGTAGGACAACGACTATCATCTCATTTTCCAACGACAAAAACGCCCGCAAAAACTTCGGTCCATACACGGCTGGGTTTGTGAGGATACCTTATAATGATGTCGAAGCGTTGAAAAGAGCGCTTCACGATCCGGCGGTGGTGGCTTTTTTGGTCGAGCCTATTCAGGGTGAGGCAGGAGTTTTTGTGCCGGATAAAGGATATTTGAGGAAGGCAAAAGCGGCCTGTGAAGAGAAGAATGTATTGTTCATCGCCGATGAGATCCAAACTGGCATCGCCCGTACAGGCAAGCTGCTGGCAGTGGACCATGAGGAGGTTAGGCCTGATATGCTGATCTTAGGCAAGGCGATCTCTGGAGGATTTTATCCAGTATCAGCTGTTTTGGCGGACGACGCTGTGATGGATGTGATCAAGCCAGGGCAGCATGGCTCTACGTACGGAGGGAATCCTCTTGGCACTAAAGTCGCAATTGCTGCTCTAGAAGTGGTCAAGGAAGAGCGTTTGGCCGAAAATGCCGATAAACTGGGAAGGATTTTCAGGGAAAGGATGCAGCTTCTGGTGGAAAAATCCGACCTCATAAGCAAAGTACGAGGCAAGGGCCTGCTCAATGCAATCGTGATCAATGACGATCCCGAAAGTACGACTGCTTGGGATATTTGCCTGAATCTGGCTGCAAAAGGATTGCTCGCCAAGCCGACACATGGCAACATCATTAGATTCGCCCCACCTCTGGTGATGACCGAGTCGCAACTGTCCGAATGCTGTGAGATAATTGAAGAGGTTGTTTTGGGGTTTAAAAAAATGGGCCTGAGTTCGCACTTTTAGTCGTCTGGACGAGTTACCTCTTTCAAACTATTTCTTCAGCGACCAACTTATGCGACAAGCAGTAATTTTCGATATGGATGGCGTGATCTGCCATACCAACCCATTTCATTCCCAGGCTTTTCAGGTTTTTTTCAAAAAGAGAAATCTATCTCCCACAGAGGAAGATTTTGCGGCGCACATGTATGGGAAAAACAACGGCTACATTCTGAGCCATTTTCTAGGGAGAAAGATCGAAGGGCAGGAGCTTCTTGATCTGGAAGATGAAAAAGAGAGTCTGTTCAGAGAGATCTATGAGGCGCATGTCGATCCCATTCCAGGATTTTTGCATTTTTTCCATGAATTGAGAAAAGAGGGATTCAAGACCGCAGTGGCAACCTCGGCTCCATTTGCCAACCTAGAGCTGATAGCGGGCAAACTCGATCTTTTTCCCCATCTCGAATCCGCCTTGGCGAGCGAGCATGTGACCAAACACAAGCCTGATCCGGAGGTGTACCTGAAATCCGCCCAAAACATGTCTCTGGATCCGGCGCAATGCATTGTCTTTGAGGATTCGTTTTCCGGAGTGTCCGCGGCGAAGAACGCAGGGATGAAGGTCGTCGGTGTGCTTTCCTCCCATTCGAAGGATGAGCTTCCGATTTGTGACTATTATATTGAGAACTACCTGGGGCTGAATGTGGCTAGGGTCAGCGCCCTGCTCGAGGGAAGCAAGATTTTCTAAAGCAGGCCTCGCTTTTCCTATTCTTTGCTGATGGAATCTAGCTGTATGATTAACTTTACGGCAGTTTTGAACAATACTTATGATGCTAAGAAGACCACGTAGAAATCGTAAATCCGAAGCCGTGAGAAATCTAGTCGAGGAAAATTCCGTGTCTGTGAACGATCTGATTTTCCCGCTTTTTCTTATCGATGGAGTAAACAAGAAAGTGGAAGTGGGATCGATGCCAGGGATTTACCGGTTTTCTCAGGATCTTATGCTTAAAGAGATCGAGGAGTGTATGAAGCTCGGAATTATGGCTTTTGATGTCTTTCCGGCCTATCCGGAATCACTCAAAACTGCCACCGCTTCCGAAAGCTGGAATCCGGAAACTTTTTACCTGAAAGCGCTTCGTGAGATCAAAAAACAATTCCCCGAAGTGTGCCTGATGTCTGATGTCGCGATGGATCCCTATAGTAGCGATGGACACGATGGTCTAGTCAAAAACGGAAAGATTCTCAACGACGAAACTCTTGAGATCCTTGGAAGGATGTCGCTGGCGCAGGCCGAAGCTGGGGTGGATATCCTCGGGCCATCCGATATGATGGATGGAAGGGTAGGCCACATACGGCGCTTGTTGGATGAAAGCGGCTTCACGGACACGTCGATCATGTCCTATACGGCCAAGTATGCAAGTGCTTTTTATGGGCCGTTTAGAGATGCATTGGATTCTGCGCCTAAGTTTGGAGATAAAAAGACCTACCAAATGAATCCGGCCAACGCTCGAGAAGCTTTGATTGAAGCCGACTTGGATGCCGAAGAAGGGGCGGACTTCCTGATGGTGAAGCCTGCCTTGAGTTACCTTGATATCATCAAACTGCTTGGTGATCATTCGCCATTGCCTATTGCCGCTTATAATGTGTCGGGAGAATATAGTATGGTAAAAGCGGCTGCGGCGAATGGCTGGCTCAATTCGGAGCGTGCAATGCTGGAAATCCTACTTTCGATCAAGAGATCAGGGGCTAAGATCATCCTGTCTTACTTTGCAAAAGAGTTTGCTTTGCTGAAGAAGTAGAACTTGTTTGTTTTTATGCCAAGGCTGGAGAGATCCGGCCTTTTTTTTTGTTCGATGGGATATTATTAGGGTGTTGTGTGATAAATCTGTGCTCTTTTCTTGGTTTTAGATTGAAAAAATGTGCGTTTTTTTAAAAATTATGTTTTTGACAAAAAATCCGATATAGTTTAAAATTCTACAAAATGGAATAATTCAAAATAATATTATGGAATATTCTATTTCTATTGCTTTTTGATTTGTTTGACGGATTTCGTAATCGTTTCCAAAGAATTTCCTGAAGATTTTCCAAATATTATTTTTTGATTTACGTGGTTGTCAAAATCGGTCAAAAATGATTTAAAATTGAAAAAAAGGCAAAAAAAGGGTTGAAAAATACCTTTCAAGCTTCTCTATTCTGATGAAAATTGAAAAAGTGGTTTGTTTTTATAGTTTTTTTATAATTACATTCGATAGAAGCAATTGCTCTCAAACCTATTTTAAATTCTGAAATACGTTCAAAATTTAACCTAAACCTAATGGATTATTTCGCACCCCTGTTGGCCCAAGATGCGGCCGCGATCGACCTGTCGGCGGAACTCACCCAAAACCTCCTCACGACAAACAATGTATGGATGATGCTCTCTACAGCCTTGGTGTTTATCATGCACCTGGGATTCGCCGGAGTAGAGGCAGGATTTGGCCAGGCCAAAAACACGGTGAACATTCTTTTCAAGAACACCATCACGCCGATTATCGGCATTCTTTCTTATGCGGTAGTGGGATTCTACCTGATGTATCCGGGATTCGATGTGCCAGGATGGTTTGGCTTTGATGCCGCCGGCTGGAGTCTTTTCTGGTTTGCGCCAGAGACGGCAGACATTACGGCTGGGTACGCAGACGCAGGATATACCTACTGGACCGACTTTCTCTTCCAGGCAATGTTTGCGGCAACTGCAGCTACCATAGTCTCCGGAGCTATTGCCGAGCGTGTGAAACTGGGAGCCTATTTGGTTTTCACACTATTCTACGTTGGCTTGATTTACCCCCTTATCGGAAGTTGGAAATGGGGCGGAGGGGCACTCGACGAGATGGGTTTTTACGATTTTGCGGGAAGCACGCTGGTTCACTCAGTAGGTGGCTGGGGAGCTTTGGCTGGCGTGATACTGGTTGGCCCGAGGATCGGCAAGTATGTAAATGGAAAAACCGTAGAAAAACCTGGTTCTAGTGTTCCGTTGGCGGTCATAGGTGTATTTATGCTTTGGCTTGGCTGGTTTGGATTCAACGGAGGCTCAGTCCTATCCGCTGATCCCGGCTTGGTTTCCTTCGTTCTCGTTACTACTTGTTTGGCGGCATGCGCAGGAGGTTTGGGCGGATTTTTGGCAGCATACTTTGCCTTCAAGCGACTAGATCTAGGAATGGTGCTGAATGGGATATTGGCCGGCCTTGTTTCGATCACCGCCGGTGCGGATGTCATCAATCCGGGCCCTGCGGTGCTTGTAGGCTTTATCGGAGGTATTCTGGTAGTGATTTCTGCGGTATTGTTGGATAGAGCTAAGCTTGATGATGTCGTCGGTGCCGTATCCGTCCACCTGACTTGCGGAGTTTGGGGTACTTTGGCCGTCGGTATCTTTTCGACCAACCCTGACCATTCCTTCTTTACGCAATTAATCGGCGTGGCCATCTGTGGTATCACCGCCTTTGCCGCAGCCTTCATCATCTTCTTTGTGCTGAAAAGCACCATGGGAATACGGGTGTCAGAAGAGCACGAGCGAAACGGATTGGATTCCCATGAACACGGAATCCGCGGATACACGATTGTTTACGATGAATAACAAACTAGACCTTGCAAAAAAAAAATCCCGCCCGGAGGAAAAAAATGCGACTCTCTTTCTGCCGGCGCGGGCCTGATCAACTCTATCATTAATCAAGACTCAAAACTAAAATGAAAAAATTACTACTACTTATACTTTGCGTGGCACTTTCTACATATCAAGTTGCCTTTGCCCAAGAAGAAACTGCAGAAGAAGAATCAGGTTCTTTGACGCTGTCTGGCTCTGTGGACGCGTATTTTAGAACTAATTTCAATGCACCAAATAAAGGAGAGAACTTCCAAGCTCCTGCAAGCTCATTTGGTAACCTGCCAGGTTTTGCGCTAGGCATGGCGAATATCATTGCGACCTACCAAGGCAAAAAAGTTGGTGCAGTGGCGGATTTGGTTTTTGGCCCACGTGGTGAGGACGCGGTATTTGGTTCTCCGCTTTACGCAGGCGGAATGGCAGGTAGCTCCCAGATCGTAAATCAGCTATATGTCTATTGGAACGTGTCGGATAAAGTGACCCTGACGATGGGTAACTTCAATACCTTCCTCGGCTACGAGGTGATCTCTCCTACGGCCAACTTTAACTATTCGACCTCTTACATGTTTTCCTACGGCCCATTTTCCCACACCGGCTTGAAGGCCAACTTCCAATTGTCAGACAAGTTTTCCTTCTTGGCTGCAGTGATGAATCCCACTGACATGACTGAATTCAACCTAGTTGGTACTTATACCCTTGGAGCTCAGTTGGGTTATTCTACTGATGCTGGAAACACCTATCTAAACTTTGTTTACGGGGACCAAGATGGAAAATTAACAGACGACGGTTCGCTGACTCCAGATCAAAGCTCTATGGGTAAGACCTTTCAAGTGGATCTGACTACAGGCTTTGATCTCTCCGACAAGTTGTATCTCGGTGTCAACACGACATACAACACAACCAGTTCTGGTGAGCTCTTTACTGGTTCTGATATCCAAGACTTGGATGGAGATGGCGCTGGTTTTTATGGATTTGCCGGGTATTTGCAGACCAGTCCTTCTGAGAATTTTGCTATCGGCCTCCGTGGTGAATACTTTAGCGTGTTCAATAGTGGGTTGGAAGGTGTTGTGGGACTTGATTCCGATGGTGATGGCGGAGTATTTGCAGCGACGCTTTCAGGAAATATCAAGGTAGGGGGTAACCTGACTTTGATTCCTGAACTAAGAGTTGACAGCATGAAAGAAGAGTTTTTCGTAAACAAAGATCTCAACGGGAGCAAGAGCCTTGCATCATTCCTCTTTGCAGCGGTGTTTGCTTTCTAATTTTGATAATTTAAACAGGGTCTATTGTTAATTAAAGCCGGGGTGAATTTCGCCTCGGTTTTTTTGTTTTCCACCTAGTTTTTGGGTGAAACCGCCTGTTTTTAAAGCCTGTTTTTCGCTGGAAATTAGTTTTTTCAAAAATACAGGTTTGAAATATAATACTGTTTTTGTCTTGTAATGTTTTTAATTTGGAATAATATTTTAAAAAAGTGAAGAAATTTACATTAATCAACTGATTTCTGTAACCTTTGGGGTCGTCATTTAGTATATTTATGCAGAACCCCAAACTCTACAGATATGAAAAAGTTGACCCTGTTTATTTCTGCGTTTGTGATTTCGGCCATGGGCTACTCCCAAGAGATCCTGACCGGCCCTAAGTTTAAAAACGCCCCAGCGGGAACCATTCAGGGCCCGAAGATTACTCTGGTCCACGAAGCAAGCCCGGCGACCCTTCAAGGTCCTGTCGCCAAAAATTCGGAAGTCTGGATGACAAAGCCCTCATCTAGACTCAAGGTCGGTTTCAGAGATGTGATCGACAATCCTAAAGGCCTTGAGGCCAAAAACAGAAACCCGTGGGACAGAAAAACTACGGTGGATTCAAAAGCCGTATTCCAACAACCCAAGTCGATGAGACCCAAAAAGGGTTGGTTGCATTAAGCTCAAATGGACTAAAAGTATGAAAGCCCCGAATTTTCGGGGCTTTTGTTTTAAAGTTCTGTTTCTCGCTCCAGCATTAGGATAGCATTTTGGGAGACGATGAAATATTTTTCCCCTTCATAGAGAACTTCATGTGCACCGGAGAGCAGAAAGATAGCCAAGTCTCCTTCTTTGGCCTGAAGAGGCACATATTTTACTTTTTCGTCTTGGTCCATCCAAGGCTCGCTGTCCTCCGCGGGCATTGGGATCGGGTAACCCGGGCCTGCTTTGATGATGTAGCCCTGCTGTACTTTTTCCTTTTCCTGTATGCCAGGCGGCAAGTAAAGTCCGGAACCGGTTTTTTCGTCAGGCTTTTTTAGACGGATAAGCACCCGGTCGCCGACTAGTATCAATTTCTTTAATTTATTTTCAGCTGTGAGTTGCATGTGTTTTTTGAGGATTGTATCAAGGGCAAAGAGCCAAGAGTCTTGATTTTAAAATCTTGATTCTTGGCTCTGTACAATGAGCGGCATCTTACCATTTGAGATGTCGCTCCATTGGATGAAACGGAAGGATTATTTTTTGTCCTCGCTCACTTCTTCGTAGTCTACGTCCGAGACACCGTCTCCGCCCGCTGCGCTGCTTTCGCCCGCGTCCGGCCCAGGCTGAGATTCGGCACCTTGGGTCGCATTGTACATTTCCTGAGAAGACGCTTCCCATGCTTTGTTCAGTGCGGCCATAGCAGCATCGATTCCCTCGATGTTTTTGGATCCGTGGGCAGACTTCAGCGTTTCCAAAGCAGAGCTGATACTTGCTTTGTTTCCGTCTGAGAGCTTGTCTCCGTATTCCTTCAGCTGCTTCTCTGTTTGGAAAATCAAACTGTCGGCTTGGTTCAGCTTTTCGATTTTTTCTTTCTCGGCTTTGTCGGAAGCGGCATTTGCTTCGGCTTCGCTTTTCATTCTCGCAATGTCATCCTGAGACAAGCCGGAGGAAGCTTCGATCTTGATCTTCTGCTCTTTGCCAGTTCCCTTGTCTTTGGCTGATACGTTCAAAATGCCATTGGCGTCGATGTCAAAGGTTACTTCGATCTGAGGAACGCCTCGTTGTGCCGGTGGAATGTCAGTCAATTGGAAGCGTCCGATAGAGCGGTTGTCTTTTGCCATCGGTCTCTCGCCTTGTAACACGTGGATATCAACGGCCGGCTGATTGTCAGCGGCAGTAGAGAACACTTCGGACTTTTTCGTCGGGATGGTCGTATTGGATTCAATCAATTTGGTGAAAACCCCGCCCATGGTCTCAATACCCAATGAAAGCGGTGTCACGTCCAAAAGAAGAACGTCTTTTACTTCGCCAGTCAAAACCCCACCTTGGATAGCAGCACCGATTGCCACCACTTCGTCAGGGTTTACTCCTTTAGAAGGTTTCTTCCCGAAGAACTTCTCTACTTCTTCCTGGATTTTAGGGATTCTGGTAGAGCCACCCACCAAGATTACCTCATCGATATCAGAAGCAGTCATGCCGGCGTCTTTTAGCGCCTTGACGCAAGGATCCATGGATCTCTTTACCAAAGATTCGGAAAGCTGCTCAAATTTGGCTCTGCTTAGGTTTCTTACCAAGTGCTTAGGGCCAGTCTGAGTTGCGGTGATGTAAGGCAAGTTGATCTCAGTAGAAGCGGAGCTAGAAAGCTCAATTTTAGCTTTTTCGGCAGCTTCCTTCAATCTCTGTAAAGCCATCGGGTCTTTTCTCAGATCGATTTGCTCTTCAGCCTGGAATTCGGCAGCCAGCCAGTCGATGATCACCTGGTCAAAGTCATCACCACCCAAGTGAACGTCGCCGTTAGTGGATTTTACCTCGAATACACCATCGCCCAACTCAAGGATAGAGATATCGAACGTACCACCGCCAAGATCATACACCGCGATCTTCATATCCTGGTTTTTCTTGTCCATACCATAGGCAAGTGCCGCGGCGGTAGGCTCGTTGATGATACGCTTCACTTCCAGGCCTGCGATCTGACCTGCTTCTTTGGTTGCTTGACGCTCGGCATCGTTAAAGTAAGCAGGAACGGTGATAACCGCTTCGGTGACGGTCTGTCCCAAGAAGTCCTCGGCAGTGCTCTTCATTTTCTGAAGAATCATGGCGGAAAGCTCCTGTGGAGTATAAGATCTATCGCCGATTTTGATGACTACGGTATCATTTGGCCCTTGCTCCACTTTGTAGGAAGCATGCTTTTTCTCTTCAGATACTTCGGAAAATTTCTTTCCCATGAATCTTTTTACAGAGGAAATCGTGTTGGCTGGGTTGGTGATAGCCTGGCGCTTAGCCGGATCACCTACTTTGCGCTCACCGTTTCCGTTGTCCAGAAAAGCCACGATAGATGGCGTGGTTCTCCTTCCCTCGCTGTTTTGGATGACTACAGGTTCGTTACCTTCCATTACGGCTACGCAGGAGTTGGTGGTACCCAAGTCAATGCCTATAATTTTTCCCATGATTATATAGATTTAGATAGTTGCGTTAATTGTACACTCCCGATTCTTCAAGTGCTGTGCCATTGGGGAAATATCTCCTTTTGGTGTCAGTTTGTCAGATTCACTGCCAGATGCCAGCTTGCTGGAAAAACCATTTGTCACCAAAGTGGAAAATTGGGCTGTCGATTATGGCAGGTTTTCCAAAAAGTGGAAAATCCGTGCAACCCTGTTCGGGCAAAGTGCATCTAAAGGGGAATGGGACTTTTTTCCTCCACGAGAAACCGAGACCGGGCCAAATGGTTTTTAGTCGTTTTGTTGGGCATGACGTTGATACACGCTACCCAGCATTTTGAGCTGTTTCCATCCCTTTGGCATTTTCTGAAATCCATGACAATGGGGAGGTTTTTGTTTTTGGTTTGAATGGACTGAATGCTTTATCCTATTTTTAGGACATGGAAAAAACAATGACCGTTCAGGATATTTTTGTCTATCCTATCAAATCACTTGGGGGGATCCGGCTGTCCGAGGCCTTAGTAGAGGAGAGAGGTTTCAGATATGACCGACGATGGATGCTTGTCGATCAAGAAGGTGTATTCGTTTCCCAGCGTAAATACCCCCAGCTAGCATTGTTGGCTGTCAGCCTGGAGGATGGCGGCTTGGTCGTTTCTCATAGCCAGCAACAAAGCGTGCAAGTCCAAATCCCCTTTGATTTGGCCACTGGGCCTGAAATCACGGTGACGATTTGGGATGATCAGGTCACGGCGAAGATCGTCCATCCAGATTTGAATAGTTGGTTTTCTGATTTTCTGGGGTTTTCCGTTTGTCTTGTGGTGATGTTAGAATCCAGCCACAGAAAGGTGGATCCCAGGTATGCCATACATGCTGAATCTGTCAGTTTCGCAGATGGCATGCCTTACTTGTTGATCGGACAAGAGTCATTGAATGATCTCAATTCCAGATTGGTTGACCCCATCCCCATGGATCGCTTTCGGCCAAATATTGTCTTTGCCGGTGGAAGCGCCTATTTGGAAGATAAACTGCGAAAAATCAAAATCGGCGAATTGGAATTTGAAATTGTGAAACCCTGCGCGCGGTGTGTCATGACCACGGTCGATCAATCGACAGGGACCAAGGGCAAAGAGCCTCTTAAGACACTTTCCACCTACCGCACTATCAATGGAAAAGTGTACTTCGGCCAAAACGTAATTGCATTGCAATCAGGGACGATCAAAGTTGGGGATGTGCTTCAGGAAGTCTAGGACCTTTATTTTTTCCACTCGTGCAAGGAATCACCTAAATTCCTTAACGGTCTGGATGAATACCTTCACCATTTCAGGATCGATGTCGGGGTAGACGCCGTGGCCCAGGTTGGCGATATGTCGTGATCCCTTAAACTGTTCCATCATCTCTATTGTAGCTGCCCTGACCTGATCTGGATTTCCGTAGAGCGCGGCTGGATCGAGGTTTCCCTGAAGGGTTTTGTCGGATCCGATCAATTTTCTGGATTCCGAAATGCCCATATTCCAGTCCAGCCCGATGGTATCACAGTTGAGTCTGCCCATCTCCTCTCGGGCGAAAAAAGCCCCCTTGGCAAAGACGGTCACGGGCACTTCGTTGATCGTATCGCAGATTTGGGAAATATATTTCAGAGAAAACTCTTCGTACTGTTTTGGTCCCAAGATCCCCGCCCAGCTGTCGAAAATCTGTACTAGGTTGGCTCCGGCACGGATCTGAGCCTTAAGGTAGTTGATCGTAGAATCTGTGATGAGCTGTAGGAGTTTGTGCGAAAACACCGGATCCCGATAGAGCTTTTCACGGGACTTGGAAAAAGTCTTGCTGCCGCTGCCCTCCACCATGTAGGCGAATATGGTCCATGGCGCACCGGCAAATCCGATCAGGGGAACGCGCCCGTTTAGCGCTCTTTTGGTAATATGGATCGCGTCAATGACATACCGGAGATCATTTTCTCCGTCTGCTACACGCAGTTTTTTCAGATCAGACTCGCTGCGGACGGTCTCGGGGAACCAAGGGCCGCGTTTTTCCACCATTTCATAGGGAAGCCCCATGGCCTCTGGGATCACCAGAATGTCCGAAAAAATAATCGCAGCATCTACACCCAAAAGGTCAACTGGTTGGATCGTGACTTCCGAAGCCAGTTCTGGAGTCTGTGCCAGCTCGATGAACCCACTGACAGACTCACGCACCGCGCGGTATTCCGGGAGTATCCGTCCCGCCTGCCTCATGAGCCAAACGGGAGTTCTTTCTGTCTTTTCACCTCGGGCTGCTCGCAGCAGCAGATCATTTTTGAGTTGCATGCCGCAAAGATAAGCGCCAAATTATTTTTGGCAGAATCGCCGAATGAATAAAAAAAGCGAGGCCCGGAATTCCGGGCCTCGAAAGTGGTAATAATTGGTTTAATCAGTTATTGGCTTGAAGCTTTTGGAAGTCGCTTTCCTCTATTCCGAGCATCGCAGTGACCGCCTCATAGTTTGAATAGTCGATTCTTCCCTCAGGAAAATCCGATGGAAGTACGATTACTCGGAAAATCTGATCGGTGGTCCATTGGGCGGGTAAGATGGTTGGATCTATCGCGCCATCCAAGAATATGGAGAAGTCTTCGATCGTGTAGTCAAAATTGTACATCAGGACACCTTCGCTGAAAAAGTAGGTTTGTGGTAGCAGCCTCCACACGTCCCGTCCGTTGTCCACGGCAGAAAGTCTGTAAATCAAGACGGCATCGCTTTCAATCAATGCTTCAGGAAACTCAAACAATCCGGAATATTGGCCTTCTTCCGTGAAATCGAGATCGACCTCGTAAGTCGTGCCGAGGATGTTTACTCCCGGGGTGCCGGGAGCCCCCTGTACCCCTTGTTCTCCTTGAGGTCCCATCGGGCCTTCTGGTCCTTCGCAAGCTTGAAAGGCCACCAAGCCGATCAACGCAAAAATTGTCAGTATTTTATTCATATAGTTTGAGTTAGCGTTTCAACTTTCACGGCAGGGATCATGCCAAGGTTGGTAAAAACCCAAAACTTTTCTCACTTGACTGGCGCGATCACCTGAATCTCCGAATCACTGACTATTCGGTCGATGAAAACTCCGCTCAGGACAAGGTTGTTTTCTTTTGCATAGGCGTCGATTTTTTCCTTGACGGTTTCAGGTCCAGGCATGACCCATTTACTTCCTGTAACGGTTGCCCGGATGAATTTTTGTTCAGAAAAAGTCATCGATTCCAAGTCCGATGGGGCAAATGGGAGATCCAAACCCACGAAAACTTCCATGGTGTCGAGTTTGCCGGCAGGCTCCACCAGATAGATGGTATGCATCTTTTTTCCTGGATGAAGCGCCAATAGACTTTCTATGGATTGAAATGTCTCGGACAGTCGTTTGTCTTGGGGTGTGCCTCGAAAGGTCTTTCCCGCCAGAGCCGACGGAGCACTGCTGATCAATTCCACCCGTATAGGCTTGCTCCCACCCAAGTGTATGAATAGGCCGTAAGCGAGGGCGATGACAGCCAAAAGAACCAGTAGCGCGATTCCGACCTTTTTCATCTGCTAAAAGAGATAGCGAACTCCTATGCCGCCTTGGCCCTTGACGTTGACTCGATCGATCAGCTCCAAAAACAGTCCAACCTCCGCAAACACGCTGATTGGGGTTTCGTCGAAGTAATACTCTGCTCCAGCAAAAGCCTCCGGCCCGAAGTCAAAGTTAGTCCGGTCTTCCCGCATCAATGGCTGGGTCGCAGAGCTTGACGTATTTTGATAGTAGCTGTAATCCACCTGGGTGGTACGAATCTGAATGCCAGCGCCGCCGTAGCCGAGGAGGTACCCCTGGGTGATGTCAAAAACGTCAGTGATGTCTTCGTTCAGCGCAACCCTAAAATTGAGGGACACGCCTTTGCTGGCAGAGTGGCTTTGGTAAAATGCATTGGAAGCGGGAGGATTGTTCTCGAAATCCTTTCGATAGTAGTCCGAACCATTTACCCCTGCGGCGCCAAGCATGACTTCGTAGGAAAGATAATCCTCTATGAAATCTTTGTAGGTAAGGGAAATCGGCTCGCCAATTCTGACGCCGATGCCTCTTTCTTGGGCAATGCCGAAAAATGGCAAGAGAGTGAAAAGCAATAAAACGCGGTATTTCAAAACTATTGGAGTTGGTTGAAAATTAATTTGATGGCTTAGATCGCCATCATTTTGAGTTGCATTTGATGGAGCTGGGTGTAGTAGCCGCCCAGCTCGAGAAGTGAGTCATGCGTGCCGGTTTCCACGATTTCACCTTTGTGCAGCACGATGATTTTGTCTGCTTTCTGAATGGTGGACAGCCGGTGGGCGATCACGATGGAGGTTCGACCCTTCATCATCTTTTCGATCGACTCCTGAATCAGCTCTTCGGTTTCCGAGTCCACGGATGAAGTGGCTTCATCGAGGATCAGAATTTCGGGGTTGTACACCATCGCCCTGACGAAGGAAATCAGTTGTCGCTGGCCGACAGAGAGTGTAGCCCCGCGTTCCATCACGTTGTAATCCAGCCCTCCGGGCAGACGTTCGATAAACTTTCTCGCCCCGACATTTTCCGCAGCTTCTAGCACCTGCTCCTTAGAGATGGACGGATTTCCGAGCGTTATATTGTGGTAGATGCTGTTGGAAAAAAGGAAAACATCCTGGAGCACGACACCGATATGCTTGCGCAATGTCCCGAGCTCAAATTCCCTGATGTCAGTGCCGTCGATCATGATCTGTCCTTTGTTGATTTCGTAAAATCTGGAAATCAGGTTGATAATGGACGATTTTCCTGCGCCGGTGGCACCCACCAAGGCAACGGTTTGACCGGCTTCGACTTCGAAATTGATGTTTTTCAATACATAGTCCTCATTGACGTAGGCAAACCAGACCTGTTCGAGTTTTAGGTTTCCCTTGATTTTTTCCGGCTTGTGGCTGCCTTCATTCGCGATATGCTCGGTGCTAGCCAAAAGCTTGAAAATCCGGGAGGAGCTCACCACACCCATTTGGAGCGTATTGAATCGGTCAGCGATCATGCGGATGGGCCTGAAAAACAGCTGCAGATACATGATAAAGGAAATCAATACGCCTATTTGCAAATCCAAACCCAACACGCCGACTGCGCCGTACCATACCACCAACCCGATACCTATGGCCTGGATGATCTCTGCTACCGGAAAATAAACCGAATAGTAAAGGACAGACCGAATGTGGGCTGATCGGTGCTCGCGGTTGATTTCTTTGAATTTTTCGAACTCGCGCTTTTCCCGATTGAATATCTGGACTATGTTCATGCCAGTGATGTGCTCTTGCAGAAAGGAGTTCAGATTTGATACTGCATTTCTGACGTCATTGAACGTAACCTTGATTTTTTCCTTGAATACATAAGTGGAAATAATCAAGAGTGGTAGTGTGCTCAAGCTGACGAGTGTCAGCTTCCAGTCAATGTAAAACATCACCCCGAGGATGGTGATAATCTGCAGCAAGTCGCCAATGATAGCCGCCAAGCCTTCGCTAAATACATCGGCAAGGGTCTCGATGTCCGAGACGTTTCTGGTGACCAGCCTTCCGATGGGTGTATTGTCAAAAAACTTCAGGCGAAGCTTCAACAGATGCTGGTAGAGCCGAGTGCGGATATCTTTAATGATGACTTGGCCGATCCAGCCGGAATAATACGTGTGTGCCCACTGCACGATGGCTTGGAGTACCATCAATCCGATCAGGATATAGATGATTCTGATCAGTCCAGGGGTATCGCCCAAAGCAACATAGTCGTCAATCGCGATCTGAATGAAATAGGGTCGGGTAGGGGCCAAAATCGCCATGGCGACTGTAAGAAATACCAGAAAGTAAAACTGCTTTTGATAGGGCTTCACAAAGGAGTAAAGCTGCCGCAGTACTTTCATGTCGACGATTTCGCCAGACGATTCTTTTTCTTTTTCTAAGCTCAAGGCGGGTTAGTCTAGGTATATTTCTTTTCGATATTCGATTTTGTTGAGGAAAAGTCCCTTGGCTGGTGCGGCTTTTCCGGCGTTGGCGCGGTTGCGGGAAAGGATGACTTCGTCCATCTCCTCGGGTTTCCTAAATCCCCTTCCTACTTCCATGAGCGTTCCTACGATTGTCCTTACCATGCCACGCAAAAACCGGTTTGCGGTTATATGAAATAGCAATTCGCCCTCCTTTTGTTCCCAATGGGCAGACATAATATCGCAGCGGAAGTGCGTGACGTCCGTGTGGACCTTGCTGAAGCATTCGAAATCCTCGTGTCTGAGAAGGGCTTCTGCCGCAAGGTTCATTTTTTCAACGTCAGGATTGTAGAAACAATGCCAAGCCAACTGATCTAGAAACGGGTTTTTCCGGAAAATGATGCGATAGACATAGGATCTGCGCACTGCGTCAAAGCGGGCATGGGCATCGTCCCTGACCTGCCGGATCGAATGGACGGCGATTTCTTTGGGGAGGATGGCATTGATGCCACTGAGGAAATTTTCCCCGAGCGGTAAGCCGGAGTGGTCAAAATGGCAAACCTGCATGTTGGCATGTACGCCCTTGTCGGTTCTTCCACTTCCCAAAATCGGAGTTGGTTTTCTCAAATAGGTTGCCAGCGCGTTTTCCAGACACTCTTGCACGGTCATGACGTTTTCCTGCGTCTGCCAACCGTGAAATGGGGTCCCTTTGTAACTTAATTCCAGAAAATACCTCTTGGTTTCGTCCATACGGTTGCAAAGATACAATTCCCCATCAATTCCCCTTGGAGTAAGTGATGCTTGGTATTGACTGGATTTGGGCTTTTCTTTGCACAAAAAAAGAAACTAATGATTCAGCGAATTCAAACCATCTTTTTGTTCCTGGTAGTGGTCTGCATGGGGATTACCATCGGCACTGAGCTGTGGGAGCAGGCAGTCAACGGCCAAAGCTGGAAGCTCAGCGCTTTTGCCGTCGAAAATCTCGGTGCGGACGGAGAGGTGGTCAGCTCTTCTTCCAAATGGTACATCGGAGCGTTGGCGGCTTTCGTAGGGCTTTTGGCCCTGATTTCGATCTTTCAATACAAGAGCAGAGGTCGACAGATGATGCTGAATATGATCAACAGCCTGCTCATGGTCGGCTTGGTGGCATCTGTTTTTCTCACGACCAATGGACTAAACTCCGAATTGGGAATGGAAGTGGCAGGAAGCTATAAAGTAGGTTTTTGGGTAATATTGGCGGCTATGGTCTGCAACATGCTGGCCAACCGGTTTATCCGAAAAGACGAAGCGCTCGTCCGTTCTGTGGATCGAATCAGGTAATGATGCTAGATATTAGATACTAGAATCAAGATGCCTAAATCTGGGCTTCCTGACGAAAAATGCCGGCTCTTCGCTGGCATTTTTGTTTTTACCAAAACCGGATCCCGACCGTGGGATAGAACGTCTTGAAGTTTTCGGTCGCGATGATTCCCACCTGGATCGAGACGTTTTTGTTCACGCCTCGCTTGTAGAAGGCCTGCATGGTGGTTCCGCTGAATAGCTGACTTTTGTCTTCATTGACCAAAATCCCTATCCCAAACATGTTGGCGCTGTTGGATTTTGGATCGCTTTTGTCCCATCGGTATTCCAGATTTGCAAACCAGTTGCTGTTGACTTTCACGTTCCCGTCGATGCGTTCGGGAAAGAAAATCTTGTTGGTAAAAGATCCTCCGATGTCAAACTTCCTGAAATTGAACATCGCCCGGCCCCCAATCTCAGGAGTGAAATCCCCTCCGGTATAGTCCATGCCGATCACCGCGCCAAGTTCGAGTTGATCCACATAGGGTAGGTAGTTTCTTTCCAGATCCAAGATCACTGCATCGACTTTTGTTTGGGGATATTCTTCGCTCAATCTGTAAGAAAGGGTCTTAAACTCAGGGAATTTGGTTGTTTCCTTCAGGACCGGCGTGAATTTTTCCTCCAAAAAGGAAAGGCCGTATTCTGTGATGTTAAAGAGCAAGAGCAATTTGCCGTCATTGGGGAAGTCGAAAACCAAGGTGTCTGTGACTGGATAGGCTTCATTTAGCTTTTCCAGATAGTTTCCAAAAGGTTTGTTTTCGATTTCTTGAGCCAGTGAGCGTTGGCAAAAGAGCATGGCAATGCCAGTGAGAAGTATCAGTCTTTTCATTTTTGAGTGGTATTTAAGAAGCTTAGTTGTTTATTTCCAGCGTGATTTTGCTGTTTTGAGTGGTTGATGCTTGAGGTTTTTGTTGCAATTCGGATTCTGTTCGGCCAAAGGGTGTCTTGACTTGCAGGCCGGGTTTGATTTTGCTCCAGGAGATTCTGACTTGATGAAGTGTCTTCTGGACTTGCGCTTCAGGGACAATTCTTTCTGGGATTTTTAGGCTTAGGTTTTTGGACTGTGAAAGTTCGAGGTCCGGCAAGGTCAATTTTGGAGCTGCAATAATTTCGATTGATCGCTTGGACTTCTCTTCTGGATAAAATTTCAATGGAGCATTTTCGGCGTTTGCAGCAACGGTTTCCGTACTTGTTGGCGTCTCGAAGGGCACAGCTTCCAATGAGGAATTACCCACTTCGATAGGCTTTTCGCTGAGCAGCTCCTGATCTTGGAATTTGTCGTCAGTTCTGAATTTGGAAATCAGGGAAAACAAAAGTATAGCGATCACAGCAGCTGCAGCACTCCAGCGGAGCCAAATGGGAACGACTTTCTTCCGATCCAGTTCCGCCGTTATTTTTTCCCAAACCGCATCCTGAGGTGCGAACTGTGGAAGTGTCGGCAGATGATTCCCAAGCTGGCGTTCGAAGCTGACTTTCTTGAGCAAGTCTTCCCAAGCGCTTGCCTTTGGCGAATATTCAGGGAGCTTTTTCATGCTTGAAGCAGGGTTTTTATCCTCGTTTTCAACAGTTTCTTGGCATAGTTCAATTGGGATTTTGAGGTGCTCTCGCTGATCCCAAGCATTCTTCCGACTTCCTGATGGGGGTAACCTTCCACCTCTACCAGCATGAATACCGTCCGGGATCCTGCAGGTAGACTTCGGATGGCCTGATCCAAAAGCTCTCCGTCAAACCAAGCTTCGAAATGATCCTCACTTTGATCTTCCGCCGAACTGAGTTTTTCAAAAACGAGTTGCCTTTTGGCTTTTTCTACAGCTTTTCGAGCAGTGATTGTTTTCATCCAGGAAACCAAAGCCTCGGGATGCTTTAGGTTTTTGATTTCCTGAAATACCTTGACGAAAGTGTCCTGCAGCACGTCATGGGCAATATCCTCGTCATTTAGAATGCGGAATGCAAGCGAGTAGACCATCCGTTTGGTCAGTTCGAAAAGCTGGAACTGCGCCTTTCGGTCTTGTGCAATCACCAGTTCGATCAAGCGTAAGTCTATTCGTTCCTTTTCCATTTCAAGTCCTTCTGAACAAAAGAGGGGAGGAAGTTCCAAAAGGTTGGAATGGTTGCCAATTCATTTAGGGTTTTTTAAAAAGTGGTTTTCCTGTAAAAGGCTTTCTTATCCTTGGGAGACTTTTCTAATTTGATCCCAAATACGCCACTATGAAATTCGAGACTCTGACGATTCACAAAGGTATTCACCGTACTGACTCCAACCGGCCAATCGTCCAGCCCATTACGCTCAGTACCAACTTTGAGCATGGCAGCGGACCGATGATCTATACTCGGGCAGAAAACCCAAACCGCTCAGCATTGGAGGAGCTTCTGGCAGCGATGGAGAAAGGAACCGACGCGGCGGCGTTTTCATCAGGCAATGCTGCGGGTACAGCGGTCTTTCAGGCCTTGGAGCCGGGTTCGCATATCATCGCACCTGACGACATGTACCATGGGCTTGCCCAGTCGATGAAAACGCTCTTTGCTGGGATTCATGAGGTGAGCTTTGTGGATATGAGTGACCTGCAGCAGGTGAAAAATGCCATTCGGCCCACTACCCGGCTTTTTTGGGTGGAAACCCCCTCCAATCCCCTGCTGAAAATCTCCGATGTCCGCGCAATTTCGGCTCTCGCCAAGGAGCAGGGGGCTTTGCTGGCTTGCGACAATACCTTTGCCACACCGGTTTTTCAAAATCCCTTAGACCTAGGAGCCGATATTGTCATGCATAGCAGCACCAAATATTTTGGGGGACATTCCGATATTCTTGGTGGAGCTCTTATTGCCAAAGAGAAGAGTGATTTTTGGAAAAAGATACGGGCAGTCCAGCATATCGGCGGAGCTGTGCCCTCGCCGACCGATTGCTATTATCTCGCGAGAAGTATTAGGACTCTGGCGTATCGCATGCGGGGCCATGCGCAGCATGCGATGATCTTGGCCGATTTTCTAAGCCAACATCCCAAGGTCGAAAAAGTCTTTTATCCCGGCTTAAAGAAGCATCCGGGACATGAAATCGCCGCTGCTCAGATGAGCGGATTTGGAGGGATGCTTTCTTTCACGGTAATAGGCGGAGCCGGGGAAGCCGATGCGGTGGTGTCCAAGCTCCAGCTTTTCGCCAACGCCACTAGCCTAGGTGGAGTCGAAAGCTTGGTCGAACGTCGCGCCGCCGTGGAGGGGCCAAACACCAAAACTCCTCAGAACTTGCTCCGCGTTTCGGTTGGACTAGAGCATACGGATGATTTGCTGGAGGATCTGGCTCAGGCGTTGGGGTAAGATGGGCATGGCTATTCGCATCTTTTACAGATACGATTTACGAGGGCATTGATAGAGTTGGGGATGTGGATGGTAGCGGTCGCCTACCACCAGGCAATTTAAAATCTCAAATTAGAATACTTAGAAAAATCGGGAGACTCGCCTGATACTCTCTTCAGGTCGAAAATCGCATTTTCATAAGTCTTAAATTCTTTCTACTCGCTTTTTCTCTCTCCGTCCAGCCATTGTTTGAATCCGTTGACCCGGTCTCGGCTGACTATGATTTCCTCGGGGTAGGGGAAATTGGGATTGATCTTAAGTCGACTGTTGGAGTACATTAGCACGTCTTTGATCGCGTCTAGGTGGATGAGATGGCTTCGGTTGACCCGAAAGAAAAGCTCGGGATTTAAGATTTCTTCCAGCGTTTCCATCTTGTAGTCGGTGATGAGTTTTCGTCCATCTTCCCGGATCAGGTAGGTGTTTTTGCCCTCTGCAAAAAAAATCCGAACCGACTGGGTGGGTACCGAGTGGATGTGCTCGCCGATCTTCACCATGAAGCGTTCCTTATAGGCGGGTTTGGAGAGCTGTTGCCAAATCTGGGGATGGAGCGGGGCAGGCTTATCTCTTAGCTGACGTAATTTGTCTAAGCTGGCGGCAAATGCCGCATAGCTGATTGGCTTGACCAAATAGTCGATGCCATTCGCCTTGAAGGCCTCCAGCGCATATTGGCTGTGGGCCGTGATGAAGATCACCGGTTTGAAAAAAACAACCCGGTCCAGCGCCTGAAAGGACAGCCCGTCTTCCAAGTGTACGTCCATCAATAGTACATCTGCCTGTGGGCCAAGCTCCGTCAGCAGCGGTACAGCTTCGGCGATGGATTTGGCAACGCCCAACAGCTCACAATCTGGATCGTACTTGGCCAGAAAGTGGGTAACTTTTTCTATGGCAGGGATTTCGTCTTCGATCAGCAGGACTTTCATTTAGGATCGTTGGTGGGAGCTTAGGCTTTCCTTTTGAATGGATTGTTTGAAGGGTTTTTCTAAGGGAATATGGATAAAAAACGTGGAATTTGCGGTCCACTTCATTTCCTTTTTCAACCAGGAATAATGCTGCTGTACCTCTTGGAGGCAATGGTAGAGCTCATCTTCTGTGGTCAGGGAGAAGGTACAGGGAAAACTCAATTCCAACTGATCCCGGTGTATTCCCAAGGAGATCGTGAGCGGTGCGGATGAAGAGGAAAGTTGGGAGTATGCGATTGCCTCCAGGAGTTTGGTCAGCGTTCGAGGCATCAGAAGATAATCTTCCCCCATATCTTGGCTTTGGATTTCAATGTGTTTTGCCACAAACTGATTTAGGAAATCGACCTTGCAGCGCATCGCGATGAGCTCATCCTGCAGAGTGGCCAAGTCGTCGTGGGATTGGAGCGAATGGCGGTAGATCTCAGAAAGGAGCAAGATGCCTTCGTCAGCCTGCTCGTATTGTTTTTCCTTCAGCTTAAGTAGAATGGCATCGAGGCAGGTCAACAGAAACTTGGGATTGAGGCGATAGTGGAAAAGGTTCACGTCTCGATCCAAACTTTCCTTTCTTCTGGCTTCTCGCTCCAGTTCCCGCTCAAAGCGCTTATGGATCAGGTAGAACCCAAGAAAGTGGCTTTGGAAAAGGAGGGTGACAAACAGAAAAATACCATTGAAAATCTTGAGTTCAGCGGTATATACCGCTACCTCAGTCATGTTTTCAAACCAGGAAAAATAGCCAATCAACAGGCCGCTGACTACGAGAATACAGGTGGCTGCGGAGCAGATAGTAAGTCCTGAAGCGTAGCTGCCAAAGCTGGAAGAATACACCAACTTCTTCTTGAAGGCCAGCAAGAGTCCGCGGTTCGCTTCCAGCAAAATGACGCTGACTGCGATGCAGAAAAACAGCTCACGGGTGAAAAAATCCTCCAGCATGGACTCCACCGTATCAAAGGCCAACAGAATCGCCAGGTAAGCCAAGGTGCCAACAACAATGGGCAGCACGAGGCGGCTGATGGGCTGGATGTCGGGAAATGGCTTCATCGCTGGCTCAAGTTAGGTGTCACGTAGGGGAGGCGGACTTCGTAAAAGCCCCCACCCTCGGAGATTTCGGGAACTGATCGTCCATAGTGGAGGTAGCGTTCTCGGAGATTTTTGAGGCCTATGCCAGTAGATTCTACCTTGTCGGGCTTTTGCGTGAGCGTATTGGCTACGACTACCTGCAGCTGATCTGCGGTCACCATGATCTTTAGAGGAGCATCCAGGCTCGCTATATTGTGTTTTAGGGCATTTTCCACCAGCAGCTGAATGCCGAGTGCAGGAAGGAAGTTTTGCTCAGTCCCGGGTTTGATCCTTTTCTCCAAAATCACTTTGTCGCCATAGCGAACCCTCATCAGGTGCATGAAGTTGTCCACGATCTCAAGTTCCCGCTCCAGACTGTTGAGCGGCTGGATACCATTGCGGATGAGGTTGTTGAAGTTGAAGGCCAGCTTGCGGATAAAGTCCTCTGCCTGGTCTGGATGGGAGGTAGCCAGATAAGAAGCGGTATTGAGCGAGTTGAACAGGAAGTGCGGAGTCAGTTGGGATCGCAGCAGGATAAACTGGAGTTCTTTTTTGTTGCGGGCTTCCCTAAGCCGATGGATGGTTTCCTTGGAGTACCGAGCAAAGGCAAACCAAGAGTAATCAATCCAGATGATCAGCAGGCTCAGAATCAGGCTGACCAAGCCGCCCTTGAGGAGTAGGCTGCTGGTGGATGGTGTGTTTTCCCCCAAGTTAGAAAGCCAATCCTGTACGACGATGTCCAAAAAGTAGGTATAGGCGGCGAGCGTACCGGTGAGTATTGTCAGGAGCGCCAATGAGCGGGTCAGGTGTCCCTGGTCCCAGGGTCGAACGTGGATAATGAAGCGGTAACCCTGCGAGATTATCAAGCTCGCCAGGAATATCAGCAAGACCAAGGTGCCCCACTGTGCAGCCGACAACTCCCGCATCCAGCTGATTAGGCCTACATGATAGAATAGATAGGCGGCGAGGCATGCGGTGAGCGCAGCTGCAAGCAAAAAAGAAAGAAATTTTTCCCTCATCTATATCGGATACTAAAGCCCCGACTGCATCCGCCGGGGCATCAATTTACAAAAAGCTTTTTGCTTAGGCCGCGCAACGCATTACCTCGCCGAGAAAGTGGGAGGACTCTATGCTCGTCTTGGCTGTTTCTCTAATCTGTTGTTTCACGCGCTCAGAAGGCTGCTTTGAACACAGAGATTTGAGCGTTTCTGCCTTGAAGTGGTCGCTGTCCATGCTGTTGACTCCGGATAGGACGATCAGCGCACGCTCTTCGGTGAGGCTGTTGCTGTTGATAATGGTTCGGAGCAGCTCGTTTTTGAAATGGTCTGAGTCGATCTTTGGGACCACACTGTCCACCAAAAAGCGGAGGTCGGGGGTGGAGATGTTTTGGAAGGAGATGGTTTTGGCGATTTCAAGTTTAAAATGATCGCTGTCTACCAGATTGATGAGCTGAAGCGCTTTTTCTCCCTGACCGGCAACGACATTGGCTTTGAAGATCGGTTTGAGAAGTTCGGCTTTGAAATGGTCCGAGTCGATGTCGCTTACCACCCGTGTGAGTCTATTGATGTCTTTGAAGTAGGCCGGTGGTACCTTCTTATAGACTTCCAGCTTAAAATGGTCCGAATCCAAATTGTTGGGGACGGCATCAATCACTGCCGTGACGTCAGCCTGGCTCAGGTTTTTTTGCATGAGTATGCCAAGGTAGGCGGATTTGACGTGGTCACTGTTCAGCTGGGACACCAGCCCCAAGACTGACTTGACTCCGCCTTTGGCATAGTGGCGGTCTATGCGAGATTCTGCCGCAATGGTCGTGGAGTTGAGCAGGTCAGGCAGGATTTCGCTTAGCCAAACTCTCCCGTCCGGTTCGTAGGGCTTGCTCCTGCCGCCTTCCTTGTACTCGTAGTCCAGCGTTCCGCCCTTGTTGGTGATGAACAAGGAGCGAGAGTTGCCAAAAGTAGTTTTTTCGATCTTGAGGTAGCCGCCAGGAGAGATCGAGCTGATGCTTTTCTCGTCATCGGAAATGGTGATTTTCCCGTTGGTCTCCAGGCTGGACTTTTGGGTGTTGTTGTTGACAGTCCATCTGGAAGTCCCGGAATTGGATCTCGCAGTGACATTGGTGCTTTGTGCCAGCACTTCTCCGCAAAACAGAGGAGAGGAGAGAAATAGCAGCAACAGGATAAGTCGATTTGTGGCGTAGTAGTTTTTCATGTTCTTCATGCTTTTGAAATGGTGCTGCTAAGATGGAGGAAGAAAGCATGCTCGAAAAACAGATGGAAGTCAATCGTAGGATTACAGGTGTGAACCGTAGGCGTATTGCCCTGAGTCTTTTTTGAATTGGTGAAAAGAGGGCAAAAAAAAGCTCCTGAAGATCTCAGGAGCTCGTTGGCTTATTTGTATATCTCGACCGGCCAGCTGTCGTTTGCCAAGTTGATGTCAGGCATGACTTTGTCAGGATCGATGACCACCGCTGTTACTTTTTTGGTTGTTTTGATCTGGTGGATCCAGTTGTCTCCTCTTTGCCAGATTTCCACGGGCAGGGTGATACGCTCTTTGGAACTGTCCTCATAGCTTACTTCCAGCAAGACCGGCATTGGGAAGTCTCCCTTGTTTTCGAGGCTGACGAGGTAGTTTCCTCCGTAAGGCTGGACTCCCGCTATTCCAAGGTCTATGTTGCCGTTGCCATAGAACCATCCCTTCCAGAACCAAGACAGATTTTCTCCCGCTACATTTTCCATGTGATTGAAAAAGTCGGCAGGCTGGGGGTGCTTGTATGCCCAGGTCTTGATGTAAGATCTGAAGGCGTTGTCAAATCGCTCGGGCCCCAGAATATACTCTCTCAATACCACCAAGCCAATTCCGGGCTTGCGATAAGCGACCATTCCGAGGTTTTGGAGGTTAGTCACGTCGGGATAGTTGTCGATTCCTTCACGGCTGTCGCTGGTGAAATAGTTGTTGAATCTTCTGGTTTCGTTTAATGTGCTTGGGTATTCGCCCTCGTTGAAGTCCAGCGTACTGTAGTGGTTGATGAAGGTGTTGAAGCCTTCATCCATCCATGCGTAGCGTCTTTCGTTGCTACCCACGATCATCGGAAACCAGTTGTGGCCAAATTCGTGGTCGGTCACGCCCCAAAGACCGCGGCCCTTGGAAGTATAATGGCAGAAGTTCAAACCAGGATATTCCATCCCGCCGATTTCTGCCGCTACGTTAGTGGCAGTTTCCCAAGGAAACTCATACCACTGCTTGGAGTAGTGCTCAATAGATGCCTTGCTATATTCTGTTGAGCGGCCCCAAGCTTCCTGGCCTTGACTTTCTTTGGGATAAACTGATTGGGCGAGGATGGTCTTGCCAGACGGCAAGTTGATTTTGGCAGCATCCCAGATAAAGGAGTCCGAGGTTGCAAAAGCGATGTCTCGGGAATTTTTGATTTGGAAATGCCAAGTCACGGTACCGTCTTGCTTAGGACGGGTGAGCTGGGTGTTTTTGATCTCCTCTGGCGTAATCAGGAAAACAGTCTCGTCGCTTTGGGATGCTTTGGCGTAACGGTTTTGGAGTTCTTTCGAAAGCACCTCATTTGGGTTCATTAGCTTGCCGGAACCAACCACGATGTGATTGTAAGGCACGGTGACCTTGTAATCGAAGTTACCATACTCGAGGTAAAACTCGCCTGCGCCTAGGTAAGGCTCCACGTTCCAGCCTTCGATGTCGTCGAATACCGCCACTTTGGGATACCACTGTGCGAAGGCATAGATCCAGCCGTCCGCCACTTTCAGACGACCCATTCTGTCCATGCCTTTTTGAGGTACTTTGAAAGAGAAATCCATGGAGACGGTTGCCTTTCCTCCTTTAGCTGGGATTGGCTCCGCAAACCAAACCTGCATTCGAGTATCATCGATCAGGTATTTGGAAGAAGTCGTTCCCTTGCTGCCTACCTTCGCACTGAGGTTGGAGATCTGATAGCCCCCGTCCACATCACCGTTGTAGCGGTTGCCCTGCACGGGTGTGGTAAGCGTACCACGGGAGGTCTCTGTGAAGCGGTTTTGTTCCATCTGCATCCAGATGAAATCCAGTGGCTCGGGGCTGTTGTTGGTATAAGTGAGGGTAACCTTTCCCGACAGGGTGAAGTTGGCCTCGTCCAGCGCCACCTCGATCTGGTAGTCGGCGGCGTTTTGCCAATATCCCTCTCCCGGTTTCCCGGAGGCGCTGCGGTAGTAGTTGCCCTTTCGGTCCATGAATTCCGAAAAGTCCTGCTGGTTGTTTTCTCTGCCTTGCTGGGCAAACAGGGACAGACTTCCGGTCATCAGAAACGCGGACAGCACCCATCCCAGTAGTTTTATTTTTCTCATTGGGCTTTATATTTTGCCGCCGAAAATACAGACTCGTCGGGTATTGCTAAATGTTTTTTTGATGAGAGAAAAAGCTTTAACCAAAATTTAGATTTTCAATTCGGTTGTTTGGTGGGAAAAAAGGCCTTTACCTTTGATTCAGATTTTATACCCAATCTGATGAAAAAAATACTTTTGACTGGAGGTCTGGCGCTGATGTGGATGACGACAAATGCCCAGACCGACACGACTTCGCAGAAACTGGATGAGGTGGTCATTCAGGAAAACCGTATCCAGCTTCCTTTTTCCAAACAAAGCCGAAACATCTCTCTGGTGGATCGGCAGCAAATCGAAACCACTCCCGCCAGAAGCCTGCCCGAAGTGCTAAGCTTCGTGCCTGGAGTTGATGTGCGGCAGCGCGGAGTCACGGGCGTACAGGCGGATATCGGTATCCGCGGAGGATCTTTCGAACAGACCTTGATGTTGGTCAACGGAATTAAGCTCAGCGATCCGCAGACGGGCCACCACATGATGAACATCCCAGTACCGATGGTAAACATAGACCGCGTGGAGGTGTTGAAGGGGCCCGCTTCCCGGATTTTCGGGCAAAATGCCTATACCGGAGCCGTGAATGTCATTACTAGTCTTTCCGAGACGAAAAGCCTGAGGCTTCAGGGATATGCGGGCGATTTTGGGATGAAGGGAATAAGTTTCGCTGGAGCACTTCCTGCAGGAAAGTATCGGCAAAACCTGGCGGTATCCTATGACGATTCCAATGGCTACCAATACAACTCGGACTACCAGGTAAGCAATATTTTCTACGAAGGCGGAGTGGATCTCAACGCGAAAAACGCCATACGTGGGATGGTCGCCTATGCCGATCGGACTTTTGGGGCGAACGGGTTTTATGCATCGACTTTTCCAGACCAGTGGGAAAGCATACAGACCACTTTGGGTTCCCTGAGTCACACCTATCTCTCCGGGGACTTTTCCCTAAACACAAGGGGATATTGGCGGAGAAACGAGGATGAGTATAGGCTTAGAAGAAACGAGCCTGCCTTTTACCAGAATTTCCATACCTCCGATGTCTTTGCCTTGGAGACCAACGGTTCCTACAAAAGTAAGCTTGGGGTTACCGGTTTTGGTGTGGAGGTAAGAAAGGAACAAATTGAAAGTACGAATCTGGGCGATCACGACCGCGTTTTGACCGGGATCTTCCTTGAGCAGCTGGTGACTTTGGCCGAGAAAGTCGATATCCGAGGCGGATTGTATTCAAACTATTATTCTGAATATGGCTGGAAGCATTTTCCGGGAATGGAAGTCGGGTTTCAGGCGACGAAGGCGATTCGACTTTATTCCGGCATAGGCTCGAGCTTTAGAATTCCCACTTATACGGATCTGTACTACGTCGGTCCTACCAACATAGGCAACCCAGATCTACAACCTGAGCAGGCAAGGTCCTTTGAGTTTGGTGGAAAGTGGACCCATGCCAACTGGAGAGGGGAGTTGGTTTACTTCAATCGCTTTTCTGAAAATCTGATCGATTGGGTTAGGGCATCTGAGGAAGAACCTTGGCAGCCCCAAAACTTCAACGAGGTCACCTTCAACGGTATAGAGGCTTCGGCCTACTATCGTGTAAATCCAAGCACTGCGGTGGTTCAGTTGAAAGAATTGATGCTGTCTTATAATTATATCGACGCTGCCTTTACAGGCTTGCCAGGCATCGAGTCGCGCTATTCGCTCACGGCGTTGAGAAATCAGCTCATCGGTGGCGTATTGGTGGGATTTGGCAAAAAAACCGAATGGAACACCAAGATGCGCTACGTGGAGCGGATTAGTCTTGACCCGTATTTCGTTTTGGACATGCGAGTGGACTACAATCGCATGGGTAAGCTGGGATTCTTTGCGGAAGCGTCCAATATCACGAACACGGATTATGTAGAAGCAGGCACCGTTCAAATGCCGGGTAGGTGGTTTAGGGCTGGATTTATGGTGAATCTGGAATAAGGGGGAGCCTCACATTTCTTACAAATATCAATAGGCTGTCATTCAAATTGGCAGCCTGTTATTTTGATTTTGAGAGAGGGATTAAAACAAAAAAGCCCCATCCTCGATAACTATCGGGATGCGCCAAGCCCGCTGTTTGTGATTATTGGGGAATGAGTTCTTCTATTTTCTTTTTCGATTTCCATGATTTTACCTCTCGTTCCCTTTTGTAGGCGTCAGACTTTGAGCCGAACTCCTCGGAATAGACGAGGTTCCAGTCGTTTTTTTTGCCGGTAAAGCCTTTGTGGTTCGAATTGTGCTTTCTGAGTCTTTCTTCGAGCTTTTCGCAGGTGTGTCCGACATAGAATCTGTCGGCGGAGGATGAGTATAGAATGTAAAAAAAGCAGCCCATAACCTGAAAAAAGAAAAACCCCAGATAGATCTGAGGCTTAATAGTGGAAGTTGAGGGATTCGAACCCCCGACCCTCTGCTTGTAAGGCAGATGCTCTGAACCAGCTGAGCTAAACTTCCGAAATTCCTTCGGGTAATCGTATTATGTGGAAGTTGAGGGATTCGAACCCCCGACCCTCTGCTTGTAAGGCAGATGCTCTGAACCAGCTGAGCTAAACTTCCATTTCGTTTGCTTTCCAAACGGATTGCAAAGGTAGATTCTAATTTTTTAAAGGCAAATAAAAATTTTGATCCAAATGCAATTATTTGAAAATGAGCTGAATTATTTTAACTCAGTTTGGGGTAGGAGGAAATTTCAAATTTCATACTTCAAATTTCATACTTCCCTAATACCCATACTTCCCCTTCCATTTACTCGATAGATATTTCCTCAACTCGTTTTCCCGGGCGTTTTCTCCGGGTTCGTAGAGTTTGGTGTTTTTGATTTCGTCTGGCAAAAACTCCTGCTCCACAAAGTTGCCTGGGAAGTCGTGGGAATATTTGTAGGCTTTGCCATAATTCAAGTCCTTCATCAGCTTGGTGGGGGCATTGCGGAGATGGAGCGGAACAGAAAGGTTTCCCGTCTCTGCGACGATGGCTTGGGCTTTGTTGATTGCAATGTAGGAAGCGTTGCTTTTGGGCGAGCTGGCCAGATAGGTCACGCATTGAGAGAGTATGATTCTTGCCTCCGGATAGCCAATAATTTTGACCGCTTCAAAGCAATTGGTGGCCAAAAGCAAGGCGTTTGGATTTGCATTTCCGATATCTTCCGAAGCAAGTATGACCAGCCTACGGGCAATGAATTTGACGTCCTCGCCGCCTTCGATCATCCTTGCCAGCCAATAGACCGCGGCATTGGGATCGGAGCCACGGATGGATTTGATAAAGGCAGAGATGATGTCATAGTGCTGCTCCCCGGATTTGTCATAGAGTGCTACCTTTTGCTGGGCGATTTGCATCACTTTTTCGTCCGTGATTGCGCAAGGGTTTTCGTTGATCCCGTCAATGACAATCTCCAGCAGGTTGAGGAGCTTTCGTCCATCTCCGCCTGAAATGCGGAGCAGGGCGTCGATTTCCTGCAGCTCGACTTGGATTTTCTTCAAATCGGAATCCTTTTCCAAGGCCTGACGCATCATGGCCACCATTTCTTCTTTACCGAGTGCATTCAGAGTAAATACCTGACACCTGGACAATAGAGCGGAATTAACCTCAAAGGAAGGGTTTTCTGTAGTGGCACCGATCAGGCGAATGGTCCCTTTCTCCACAGCGCCCAGCAATGCGTCCTGTTGAGACTTGTTAAAGCGGTGGATCTCGTCGATAAACAAAACTACTCCGCGCTGAAATTTTGCCTTTTCGATGACCTCCCGGATATCTTTTACCCCAGAATTGATGGCACTGAGAGGGTAGAAAGGGGCTTTGATTTCGTTGGCGATGATGTTTGCAATCGTAGTTTTACCTACCCCGGGAGGTCCCCAAAGAATCAAGGAAGGGACGTTGCCGGACTTGATGGCTTTGTGTAGGAAAGACGAAGGCGAGGAAAGGTGTTCCTGTCCGATCAGGTCTTCCAATCGGGTCGGACGCATCCTTTCTGCTAGAGGAGTCGGGTTCATACTACAAGGTTAAGTGCTTACGCGCAAAAAGCGAACATGCTTGGGGTCAAGGGGGCTTCCCAAGACAATATTTGTCGGACTAGAGTTGTCCCAGTCGTTTCCCAACCTCTTCTAAATGTTCGTCTATAAAATCAAGGTGGGTGACGAAGCGAACCAGGTCTGGCCCGAATTTGACGGATTTGATGTCCTTTTCAGCCAGTTTTTTCATAAAGTCTTCCGGAGTGACTCCATCCAGTCGAGCGATTACGATGTTTGTCGCCACTGGAAAAACTTCGCTCACCATAGACAAGGAGCCCAGAATCTTTCCCAAAGCCCTTGCTCTCGCATGATCTTCCTTCAGCCTTTCGACCTGATGATCGAGGGCATAAATTCCGGCAGCAGCCAAGAATCCTGCCTGTCGCATCCCCCCTCCAAAAACCTTTCGGACTTTTCTGGCTCGCTTGATGTCGGCTTTTGAGCCTAAAAGGATCGATCCCACCGGACAGCCTAGGCCCTTGCTCAAGCAGATAGAAATGGTGTCGAAATGCGCGCCCCATTCAGAAGGCTTTTCTCTCGTCTCCACCAAGGCATTGAAAAGCCTTGCGCCATCCAAATGGAATTTGATTCCTTTTTCCCTACACAAAGCGTGGATCGGTTTGATTTCATCCAGGGTGTAGATGCTGCCTCCTCCTTTGTTCATCGTGTTTTCCAATGAAACAAGGGCGGTCTCTGGTGCATGTACATCGTCGGGATTGATGGCGGCGGCAACTTGGGAAGCGGTAATTTTTCCCAAGTTACCGTCCAATAGCTTCACCGAAGCCAGAGAATTTGCCATGATGCCGCCTCCCTCGTAAAGGTAAATGTGGGAATGCTGGTGACAGACCACTTCCCGCTGCGGACCGGTATGCAGTCGGATGGCGATTTGGTTGGTCATCGTTCCTGATGGGCAAAATATCGCCGCTTCCATTCCAAACAGTTTGGCTACTTTTTCCTCCAGTGCGTTGACTGTAGGATCTTCTCCAAAAACATCGTCGCCAATCGGGGCGGAAAACATCGCTTCTTTCATGCCCGGAGTCGGCCGGGTCACCGTGTCGCTTCTCAGATCAATCAGCATGGGTAAAATACTTGGATTTGGAACTAGTCTTTGGGGCTAGGGTTTTGATGGCATTCGAGGCCTCGATCGGTCGATCAGTGGCCAAGATGTCTGCTCCGTTTTGCACAAAAGAGACGTAAAGTTGATCACCACGAGCCTCAGCGCTCTTGTCAAGATTGCCGAGAACGCCAAGAATGGTGAATACGCCTTTGTCATGGAGGGCCTTGTTGAAGGCTGGAGTTCGTTCCGCGATTCCGGTAAAGGCGATTACCCGATTCCAGGGAATGCCTGTCTCTTCCATCCTTTTGATTTCCTCTTCATTCCGGATGGTGACCGAAAGCATTAGCTCTGGTGCCATGGCATGCAGTTTTTTCGCAGCTTCAAATGAATATGTGATCAGGGCGGCGTACGTTTCGGATTGGGTATTTCTGACCTCTTCCACGACTTTTTCAAAAGGAACAGATTTTTTGATGTCCACGGTTAGCAAGGCTTTTCCTTTGGACCAAAGCAGGGCTTCCTCTAAGGTTGGGATCTTAAATTGGGTCAGGTTGCCATCATTGTCCTCTAGCAACAGGCCTTGGATGTACTCAAAAGTCACTTCCTCGACTTTGCCGCTTCCGTTTGTAGTTCGGTCCAAATCGTCGTCATGCATAAGCACCAAGACCGAATCCTTGGTCATTGCCACATCAAGTTCGATGATTGTCGGTGTATGCTTCAAAACATTGGCGAAAGTCTCGATGGCATTCTCCGGAAAACCTGGATAAGGGCCGCCACGATGTGCTGAAACGAGGGGGATTCGGTCGGAAGTCCAAGTGTAGAAATCCCTGGTTTCCTCCAAGGAAGAGAGTGTGACAAAATGCTCTTTTTGTTTTGCGAGTTTTTGCCCGAAAACCTCAACTTCGGAGATGTCCTGAGGCTTACAGAAAACGAGAAGGCCACTGCAAGCCAGTACCCAAAGTGTTCGATTATTCATCCTCTTTTTTGTTGTCCTTTTTGAAAAACACATCCAAGCTGCTGGAGCGCTTTTCGAAGATTTCCTCCATGTCCGAAAGTTCAAGATTCAAGGCTTTGGTCGAAATCTGAATTTCAACCAGCGAGATAATGAGCGCAATCAGTAGCGAGGCCATGCTCATCACAAACACCCAATTTGCTGCCGAAGTGAAGCCTTGAAATAGCAAATACATACAAATCACGCAGAGTAAAAAGCTGAAGACTCCAAACAGCTGCATGTTTTTGATGAGCGTCAATCTCCGGCGGAGGTTGTGGATCTGGTCTACGATAAGTGCGGAATCGGGCTCTTTGAGGTAGTTTTTATGCAATCCGCGGATCAGGGTAGCAATAGCCAAAAACCTATTGGTAAAAGCCAGCATGAGGAGGGTGATGGCAGAAAACAGTAAAGCGGGTGTAGAGAGCTGGAGTTCCATGGATTGAAAATAGTGTCGAAGCAGCTTAAGTTCGTCAAAAAGCCACGAAAAAAGCCCGATTTCACAACCGGGCTTTCCCAAGATTTTGATTTTGCACTTAAGCGACCTCTCCCAACACGACCAGTTTTTCCAGTGTTGGGGACTTGGATCCGCCTTTTGGTTCGATGGTGATCGCGAATGCTCCAGCTTCCGCTACGGCTTCCATCTGTTGCAGTGTGAATTTTTCACCTGGGTTAACCAAGCCAATACCTACAGGCCCGTCTTTTCCGATAGCCCAAAGCTGGTAGTCATATTCAGCAGAAAGAGAATTCAAATTGTTGACCGCCACAAATACCTCTTGAGCTTTTTGGTCCCAAAATACGTCGACTTTGGCGTCCTTTTGCATGGCTAGCGTTTCGCCTAGCATCTCTACCTTTCGGAAATCGCCGGAGATCAAGCGATCCAGCCGAGAGTCTGTTTCTTCAAATTCTTGCTTGACCTGGTTGAGATTGTCAGCCATCACCTGCTGGTCTTGGAGCAACGCGGTAAACTTTTCCTCCGTGTCGTAGAATTTGCCGGCGAAGTAGATCGCTGATGCACTGGCCAAAATGGCTACGACGGAGGCGGCGATTGCAAAACTTTTCCAGGGGCTGAGCTTGACTGAAGTCGATGTCACAGGGGCTAGAGAGGGCGGTGTCCCCGTCATTTGGAAGTCAGCTTCCAGACTAGCGAAGATCCGTTCTTTTACGTTAGCGGAGGGAGCTACGCCTGTCTTCTTGTCAAATGAAAACATCGCTTCCTCCAATGCGTCGAGTTCCTGCTGGATTTCGGGGTGAGCCTTAGCCAGTGCCAGCACTTCCTCACGCTCACGCTCAGTCAGCTCGCCTAGAAGGAAAAGCTCGAGTTTGCCTGATGCTATGTAGTCTTGAATGTTCACTAGATTCTGTCTAAGTTCTTTTTTAATACTTGAAGTGCGGCCCTGACGCGGGACTTGACTGTACCCAAGGGAATGTCGAATTCCTCTGAGATCTCCGAGTGGGTGTATCCTTTGAAATAAATATACTCAATGATAAATCGTTGGTCTTCGCTGAGATTGTCCATCAGTTCTTTCACGCCTATCGCCTCAATCGTTTCCATGGTTCCGGACTGGCTTTCGAGGCCATATACGAAATCATCTATCGTGTTGGTCTTAGTGGATTGGGAGATTTCTTTGGATCTTAACTTGTCGATGGCTGCATTGCGGCAAATGTTGGACATCCAAGTGTACAGGCGTCCTTTGGACTCATCGTAGCTGTCGATTTTTCGAATGATTTTGATGAATGCATCGTGAAAAACCTCTTCGGCAATATCCGAATCGGAGACGATCCTGGAGATCACCGCAAAGAGTGCTCTAGAATATTTTTCGTAGAGGTATTCGGTGGTTTTCCGGTCTTTGCCTCTTAGACCGGCAATGAGTTCATCTTCTTGCAAAAGTGGTTGGGTCGTAGTGGAATACTCCTAAAAGTAAAACACCAGGCTCAATGTTTAAGCCTGGTGTCGGATTATTTTGAAAATATGTTTGTCAGAGGTGGATCACCTCGTCGTAAGCTGCGGCGGCTGCCTCCATGATCGCTTCGGACATGGTGGGGTGGGGGTGGACGGTCTTGATCAGTTCGTGTCCGGTAGTTTCCAGCTTGCGGATGGCAACGATCTCTGCGATCATTTCGGTCACATTGGCACCGATCATGTGCGCTCCGAGCAGTTCTCCGTACTTCTTGTCAAATACCAGCTTCACAAAACCGTCTTTGGCACCGGCTGCGGAAGCTTTGCCGGAAGCGGAGAAAGGAAACTTGCCGACACGGACTTCATAGCCAGCTTCTTTTGCCTTGGCTTCGGTGAAGCCCACGGAAGCGATCTCAGGGGAGCAGTAGGTACAGCCGGGAATATTGTTGTAGTCAAGTGGCTCGGGATGGTGTCCAGCGATTTTCTCCACGCAGATGATGCCTTCGGCAGATGCCACGTGTGCCAAGGCCGGGCCCGGAATCACGTCGCCGATTGCATAGTAGCCTGGCATGTTAGTCTTATAGTATTCGTCTACTTTGATTTTTCCTTTGTCCACCAGGATACCAACATCTTCCAAGCCGATGTTTTCCAGGTTGGATACCACACCCGCAGCGGAAAGGACGATATCGCATTCCAGCGTCTCTTCGCCTTTGGCAGTTTTGACGGTGACTTTGCATCCCTTGCCTTTGGTGTCCACGGCGGTGACTTCTGAGGATGTCATGATCGTCATTCCCGATTTTTTGTAAAGTTTCTCCAAAGCCTTGGATACCTCCTCGTCCTCGACGGGAACTATTCTGTCCAAAAACTCCACGATCGTGACCTCGGTGCCTATCGAAGCATAGAAGTAAGCGAACTCGACTCCGATGGCGCCGGAACCCACTACGACCATTTTCTTTGGTTGCTTTTCCAGGGTCATGGCTTTGCGATAGCCGATGATCTTGTCGTTGTCGATCTTCATCGACGGAAGTTCTCTGGATCTCGCACCGGTGGCTATGATGATGTTGTCGGCGGAGTAGACGGTTTTCTTGTCGTCTTTGTCGGTGACTTCGATTTTTTTGCCGGGCTGGACTTTACCCCAGCCGGAGAGGACTTCGATCTTGTTCTTTTTCATCAAAAAGGTCACGCCCTTGCTCATCCCATCGGCCACGCCTCGGCTTCTTTTTACCATTCCGGTGAAATCCGCCTCCGCGCCTTTTACCGTGATGCCATAGTCTTTCGCATGGCTGATGTATTCAAATACCTGGGCGCTTTTCAGAAGGGCTTTGGTAGGGATACAGCCCCAGTTGAGACAGATGCCACCAAGCTCGGCAGCTTCCACGATGGCTGTTTTGAGACCTAGTTGAGAGGCGCGGATGGCGGCTACGTACCCGCCTGGACCGCTACCCAGCACGATCAAGTCAAATTTTGTCGAAGACATATCTAAAATGGGTTTGATTACGAATTGAAACTCTGCAAAAATAGGTCTTTTGGCTTCAGAAAAAAATCGCGTATAAGCGCTTGTGTTTCAGGGAAAATCGCGTTTTAATGTGGATTTGATGGGATTCAGCGCACAATTTTGGGAATTTGAAAATGGGACATGGATTCGGTTTCGAATTGTCAAAACTAGGAGTAATGGGTGGGTTTACAGACTGAGCATCGAGAACGCTTGGGCGGGGAATCGAAAGTTTGGGAGTTTTTTCTAATTTTGGCCAAACAAAATTTTATTCTTCATGGGATTACTTTCAGGAAAAACCGCTCTGGTCACCGGAGCCTCCAAAGGCATCGGAAAAGCCATAGCTATCAAATATGCACAAGAAGGAGCAAACGTAGCTTTTACCTATCTCTCCAGTGTGGAAAAGGGACAGGCCCTGGAGGCTGAATTGGCTGCTTTTGGCATCAAAGCCAAGGGATATCGCTCGGATGCCTCTGACTTCAAGGCGGCTGAAGAATTGGTCAATGCAGTGGTGGCCGACTTTGGCGCCTTGGATATTTTGGTGAACAACGCGGGGATCACCCGTGACAACCTGCTCATGAGGATGACCGAAGAGTCTTGGGACGAAATCATGAACGTAAATCTGAAGTCCTGCTTCAACACTGTAAAGGCAGCCACCCGCACGATGATGAAGGCCAAGTCCGGCTCCATCATCAACATGACCTCAGTCGTCGGAGCCAAAGGCAACGCGGGCCAGGCAAACTATGCGGCGTCAAAAGCTGGAATCATCGGCTTTACGAAGTCGGTTGCTTTGGAGCTGGGTTCAAGAAACATCCGCTGCAATGCGATCGCTCCGGGATTTATCGAAACCGAGATGACTGAAGTGTTGGATGAAAAAACCGTGCAGGGCTGGAGAGAAGCCATTCCGATGAAGCGTGGAGGCAAGCCGGAAGAGATCGCAGATGCCTGTGTATTTCTCGGCTCGGATATGAGTACCTATGTTTCAGGCCAAGTGCTTCATGTCAATGGAGCGATGTATACTTAACATTTGTAGTCTCTTTGACTTCGAAAGTCTAGAGGTAAAGATTCTTAATCCTCAAGGTCTTAGGATTGCCTCATGAATTCGATAAGAGCCTCGAAAGACTTAGCCCTTTGAATTTGCGTTCAAAGGGCTTATTTATTGTAAAGCGAAATAAGTTAGGATTTTGGCTTTTTCGCTTTACAGCTGTTAATTCCACCGAATCACTGCAAAACCTAGTCGCGCATCAATTTGGATGGCTTGATCAAGAGAAGTTTGGGGCTGCTGATCGGAACCGGGGAGTCGGCGTAACGGAAGTAACGGCTTCGGGATAGGGCGGGCTGGTGGTTTTTCCAACGGCATTTTTTTATATCCCCAAAGTCATCGAGACTGTTCAAATAACTGTGTCAAAATTTAAACCATTAAATTTTGACTATGAAAGAAGACAAAGAAGAGTTTGATTTCAAGGCTTTTGCCAAGCAAGCCGGAGATGCGCTTCGCTCAGGCAAGCC
>JAESGW010000416.1_pt1 | contig 46187 bp, 48 predicted proteins | sample 9269791 | NCBI WGS metagenome assembly JAESGW01 (sample SAMN16773120, study PRJNA677053) | algae metagenome | isolation source: Aphanocapsa lilacina HA4352-LM1 and co-occurring heterotrophs from near cave... | place: USA: Maniniholo cave, near Haena, Kauai, HI | collected 2009-07-28
AGGATGCCGTCAAGCGATACATTGAAACTCACAAGGACAGGGATTGATGAGCTTGCATGCTTGGCTTCGCGGGTCGCTCTCATCCACGGGCACGAGGCCCGTGGTGTTCTCGCTCCCTCTCATAAACATAATTCTTGGGTGTTCAGGTCCCGAGAAACTGGCCGGCCGGTTTTTCTCAGACCTCCTTGGCAATTTTGAACCTGGGGCTCATCCACCCCGGCGTGGGCGGCGTATGTTTTCGCGTCGCCCAAATTTTGTGGAGGCTTTTCATGCGACCCAACAAGCTGATTGCTCTGGCCGGCGCCCTCGCCGTAGCCGCCTCGGCCCTGTTCGCCGGAGCAGTAGAAGCGTCGGAGTCCCCGCTCATCGGACTGACCGACGGCAACACCCTCGTGCGTTTTAATTCCGCCCGCCCTGGCCAGACCCGGACCATCAAAATCCGCGACGTCAACGGCACCGTGATCGGCATCGATTTTCGTCCGGCCAACAAGCTGCTCTATGCCCTGACCGACACCAACTACCTCTACACGATCAACCCGGCCACCGGTGCCTCGACGTTCATCAGCGTGCTGCCCACCCCCTTCGGCGGCGGCAACAAGTCCGGTTTCGACTTCAACCCGTCGGCGGACCGCCTGCGGCTGGTGGGTAAGCACACCAACGAGAACCTGCGCGTCAACGTCGACACCAACGAGGTTTTTACCGATACAGATGTTGTCTACGACGCTAACGATGTCAACGCCGGTAAAGATCCCAACGTCTCCGCCTCCGGTTATATCAACAACGTGGCCGCCGCCCCCGCCACTCGGCTGTACAACATCGACATCGCCCTCGACGTGCTGGTCATTCAAGATCCGCCCAACGACGGCATCTTGAAGACCGTCGGTCCCCTTGGCGCCGATTTTGGCAACACTGCCGGCTTCGACATTTTCATCGATGACAACGGCGTCAACAGCGCCTTCGCTATCTCTGGAGCCACCCTCTACGCGGTCGATCTGGTGACCGGCAAAGCCACCAACGTCGGCACCGTGGGCGACGGTTCGCTCAACTTCGTCGGCCTCGCCGCAGTCCCGGCGAAATAACTGCCACCGACCGGCAAACTCCTGACCCCCCTTCCCCCCAATTGCCAAAAGCCCCCCGCCCACAGGCGGGGGGCTTTTTTCGGCAGTGCGCCGCTCAGCCGGCCACCAGCAGCGACGGGCCGGTGGGTTGGGCCGGCAGGCTCGCGGGCTCCAAGGTGACGAGCAGTTGGGCGATCGGGCCGCTGTAGGCTTCGACTGGAATCGCAAACTGGGTGATCACCTTGCCCCCCGCCCCGGGGTTGAACTGCCCGCAGGGGACGGTTTTATTGCCCGCGATCGCCCAGAGGCGGTACACCTGCCCTGCGGGTGCGGCCGGCAGGTTGTTGATGGCGACGGCCGCCCGTTTGGTGTCGAGATCCATCGCAACGCTGCCGAAGGCGTTCGAGAGCGGTCCGGTCCCTTTCAAAGAAAATTGCAACAGCACATTGGGCTGCTGGAGCGCTTCGTTGGCCTCTTTGACCGCCTGCAGCTGCTGGCGCAGCCGGAAGCCGTCGATGCCGAAGACCGCCGCCATGCAGGCGGCTGCCACCGCCGCGATCCAGCCCGGTGAGATGCGCGGCCCGCCCGCCCGGCGCGGCGGCGCGGCGGCGGCATCGAGAATAGCGGTGCGCAGGTGCTTGGGAGGTGCACTCACCGTGGCGTAGGGCAACAGCCCCAAAACCTTGCGTAACTGCTGCACCTCGCGCTTCAGGGCGAGGTCCTGCGCGAGCAGTTGCTCGAATTTTTCGGCTTCCTGGGGCGAGCACCTGGAAAGTTCGCCCAGAACATATTCGATCATCAAATCTTCGCGGCTTTTAGGGCCCGGGGATCCGTACATAAGTCCACACTACCCGACATATTCCTGCAACGTTTCTTTGAGTTCCGACAGCCCCCTGCGCACCCAACTTTTGACCGTGCCGAGCGGTGTTCCCAACTTCTCGGCGATTTCTCTTTGGCTCAACTCTTTAAAGTAAGACATCTCCAACACCCGGCGGTAGTTGGGAGAAAGTTTTTCGAGGGCGTCGCGCACCACCTGTGAACATTCGTTGATCGAAGCGCTCTCCATCGGCGTCACCGGCGAGGTCTCGACTACCCTGCTTTGTCCCCAGCGCTGCATCAATTTTGCCGCCCGGCCCTTGGCGCGCAGCCTGTCGATAGCCCGCGAGCGGGTGAGGGTGATGAGATAGCTGCTCGGCGCCCCCCTGGTCGGATCGTAGGTACAGTTGCGAAATAGGGAAAGAAACACCTCCTGGGTCAGATCCTCCGCTTCCTGGGGATTGGTGAGAATAGCGAGCGCTAGCCCATAGACCAAACCGCCGAAGCGGTCGTAAAGAGTTCCCAGGGCGGCCAACTGACCGCCCTTGATCGAGCGGAACAACTCGACATCCCCGCCTGCGCGCAGATTTGCCGGCCGGCTGTCCGATGAGTCGGGAGGGTGCATGGGGTTTTACTGAAGGGCCCTGAACGGATAGGTCGGTAAGCAGGGATGACTGCTCATTGAACACTACGCACCCTGGCGGTGTTTGGATGCAAACTCTCAAAAGCGCTCGGGCACGGCCGCCAGGCCAAAGACCGCCAATTTGCCGTCGCCGATGGTGCCCAAAGACCGCGCCTGGCCGCTTTTGAGATCGACGGTATAGAGCACCGCGCCCGAGGTGGCGAAGGCCCGGTCTTTGCCACCGGACCCGGTGAGGATATCAAACCCACCGACCGCACCGAAGTCGACCCCCAACGAACCGACGGTATTGAGGACACCGTTGTTGGGGGGGTCTTGGACGGTGAGCACATCGAGGCCGAAGTCGATATTCAACAGCTTTGTCGCCCCGGCTTTGGCCACCGAATTGGTGTAGGCCGAAGCGCTCACCTGGGGAGTTTTCTTGGCGTTGCGGTCGCGGGGAGCGTAGGCCAGCTTGCCGTCTACCGCCGTTGCCCCCAAATCGACGTTGACCCGCAGATCCTGGCCGTCGGCACCCACCAGCCGCAACCGGTCCGCCGACGGGTTGAAGTCGAAGCCGGATTGCACCCCGCCCGTAAAGGGTACCGAGAGGGTACTCACTAAAGATGCCGAACCGCCCACCGGATCGATGGTGTAGAGATTCTGGGCGTCACTGAGGCCGTAGAGCTTGCCGTCGGCAGGACGGTAGTCGATCCCCACCAGGGTGCCGCTCACACCGCTCACTTTGAGGGTTGTCGCCGCGGCGGGCCGCTCGGCTTCAAAACGGACCAAAGTATTGTTCCCGGCTAGACCAATCAACTCGATCGGTGCGGCTGTTGCCGCCGCCGCCACAAAAAATGGACACACAATCACCAACCAGAATTTTGGCATGGGTGCAACCTGCGAGGGATAGATCCAACCCTACCAGAGATAAAGCGTACTACATTCTTCCTTTGTGTGTAGGCGCATGCCGCACTTAAACAGTAGCGTATATGGCAGAAAGCCTGAGGATCGCAGCAGTGGGAATTGGCTCACCAACAGAAGATGATATTGACTGTATAGACATGGTTATTGCTGAGGCAAACGCTGCCGTCGACGAAGGCAAGGCCGGTGTGGGGGCGATGCTCACCTGGCGCGGCAAGGTGCTTGCCCTCGAGCACAACCAGTATGCCGAGACCCACGACGTCACCGCCCATGGCGAGATGTCCATCCTGCGCGCGCAGGCCGAACGTCTCGATGGGATGAGCGATGAGGATAAAAAAGACCTCTGCATGTACGTCACCCTGGAACCCTGCCTGATGTGTCTATCGGCAATGTCCCTGACGGGCATCCCGAGGGTGGTCTACGCGGCGCTGTCCGAGGACGCGAACATCGAGCAGGCGCTGCTGGAGGGGGCCACCGCCCGCAATGTCAATGACGCCCTGGTGCGCGGACCGCTTGAACTGGTGCCCGGGGTGCGCCGCGAGGAAGGCATCAAGCTCCTGGTGCGCATGGACATGCGCCGGGGCGATCCCGATTCCGGGGTTGGACACACCGATTGACCGCACACCTGTCCGGTGGGCGGCTGGCGGCGCCGAACCGTTGCCGGTAAGGGCGATGCGGGGAGATGCTGCCATCGTCGGATGTGGAGCGGGGCATTGACAAGTGAGCGGGCTTATTGGGTCGCCTGGCGGCAATCGCCGGGGGTTGGTCCTGTCACCATCCGGCGGCTCAGGGAGCATTTCGGGTCGTTGCAGGCGGCCTGGGAAGCGGCAGAGACCGAGTTCTCGGCGGTCGAAGGCTGGAGCGTCCGCAGGGGTCTCGACAGCCGTCGCTACCGCGAGCGCACTGATCCGGGGCTTTTGCTCGAAGCACTGGAGGACCATTGGCCATCCTTCTGGACGCCGGCCGACGGGGATTATCCACCGCTGTTGCGCGAGATTCCCGACCCGCCCCCTTTGCTTTTTTACCGCGGGCCGCTGCGGCAACTGTCGCCCGCGGTCGCTGTGGTGGGCACCCGTCACCCCAGCGACTACGGCAAGCGCTGGGCCTCACAAATCGCCGAAACCTTGGCTGCGGCAGGCTTTCTGGTGATTTCCGGTCTGGCCGCAGGCATCGACGGTATTGCCCACGGGGCCGCCCTTAGGACCGGGAAGACTGCGGCAGTCCTCGCAACTAGCCTGACGCGCGTCTATCCGCCCGAGCACGCGGGTATGGCTGCCGAGATTGCCCGCGGCGGTCTGCTGCTGAGCGAATATGCCCCCGAGGAAGAAATCCTCACCCTTAACTTTCCCCGCCGCAACCGGATTGTCGTGGGCATGAGTCTCGCCACGATCGTCATCGAAGCGCCCGAGCGCTCCGGCGCGCTCATCTCGGCGTATCTGGCCTGCGATTACAACCGGGAATTGTTCGCCCTGCCCGGGGCCATCGATACGCCCCAGGCGCAAGGGTGCCTCAAGCTGATTTCCCAGGGGGCGCGGGTCATCCTTGGCCTCGAAGCGCTGCTGGCTGATCTGGGCGCCCAACTGGTGCGCGCCACGGTGCCTTCCGCGCTGCCCCCGGTGCTCGACGGCGACGAGAAGCGTATCTGGGATCAGATCCAGGGCGACGGCCGCTCCTTCGACGAGTTGGCTTTGGGGACGGGACTTGCTACCGACCGGCTCGCAAGCGCGTTGCTCACCCTCGAACTGCGGGGACTGCTCGTGCAGCAGGCCGGGTCGCGCTACGGCCGGGCACTTTGAGCCGGGGCGTCCGCCAGGGCAAAAGTCAGCGAACTCCAGAAGCTTTCCCAATCGACATTGCGGCAGTCCCGGGCACAGGCGCGCATGTGCACCAGCCGCACGATCCAGGGGCCGGGGCGATCGAGCCGGAAGCCGGCGCGGCCCTCTTTGTCGGTGCGCGCCGAGAGGCGCACGAGTTTGCCGCCGGTGGTATTGAGCGCATCGATCTGCCGGTTTGCAAGCGGTTTGCCCTCAAAGAACACGCGCACCCCCAGGCTCTGGCCAGGCTGCAGGTTCACCGGGTTCTGCTCAGGGACGATCTCGATGGGCTTACCCAGGGTGCGCAGAGCAATTTCGTCGTTGCGGACATCCCCGGTCTGCACCAGCGCTTTGATGTTGCGCGAGTAGCGCTCGCGCCCCTGGGTCTGCAGCTTTTTGGTCTTTTTGCGCACCGCCAGGATATCGGTGAGCCCTTCGTGGCGCAGGTACTCGTTGAACTGTTTGGGTTCGAGATTGATGTTCTGGGCGGTGCGATCGAGGGCCAGCAGATGGGTGCCCGCCTCAGCAAAGGTCAACTCCGCCAGCGGCAGCTGCTGATCGGGTGTGGTAGCGCTCAACTCCCGTGCTTCAGTGGCGGAAATCAGCACAAAGCTGGGGGTGCGATCCTTCTGAAAGGGGCGCTCGTTTTCTGGCTTAAAGTCGTCGCCGTAATAAAGATGCACCTTGAGTGGCTCGCCCGCGGCGGGCGTGAACTTCTCGGGCATCAACCAGTAGTCGTGGGCCGCGGCCGGTAAGGCGGCGATGGCAGCGGCGGCAAGGGTAATGAGGGTGGTGTAAATCAAAGAAACTTGCTTGGGCGACGAGCCCTATTTTAAACTCCGCCTGCGCAGGCGGTGGATTATCCCAACGGGGAGATGTACCACGCCATACCGTCTGCAAAGATGGGCGGGCCGGACTCCAACTGTCCAGGCGCTCACCAGAAAACTTTCGTCGATCGAGTCATGACCTTTAACTGGTGGTTTGTGATCGTTGGGGCACTATTTATCGTTATGGCGCTCTCCAACTCGATTCTGCGTCGTCTACCGCTCACCACTTCGTTGCTGTATCTTCTGGTGGGACTGGTGCTCGGCCCCGTCGGCCTGGGGTTCATACGGCTCGATGCCATTGAGCAAGCCGGGTGGCTCGAACGAATCACAGAGGTGGCCGTGATCATTTCGCTGTTTACCTCCGGGCTAAAGCTGCGCACGCCGCTGTCGCAAAAACGCTGGCAACTGCCCGTGCGCCTTGCCTTCGTCTCGATGACAGTCACCGTCGCCTTGATTGCCGGTGCAGGAGTGTTCTGGCTGGGACTGCCCCTGGGAGCGGCGATTTTGCTTGGGGCGGTGCTTGCCCCAACCGATCCGGTGCTTGCCTCCGATGTGCAACTGGAAGATCCGTTTGACGGCGATCGATTGCGCTTCAGCCTCACCGGCGAAGCGGGCCTCAACGACGGCACCGCCTTTCCGTTTGTGATGTTGGGGTTGGGACTGCTGGGTCTGCACGAGTTGGGTGAGGGAGGTTGGCGCTGGGTTGCGGTCGATGTCCTCTGGGCAACGGTTGCCGGGTTGGGCGTCGGATGGCTTTGCGGCCTGATGGTGGGCAAACTGGTGCTCTATTTGCGCAGTCGCCGCGAGGAGGCCGTCCAACTCGACGATTTTCTGGCCCTGGGATTAATCGCCCTGTCCTACGGAGCGGCGCTGTTGGTAGCCGGCTATGGATTTCTTGCCGTCTTCGCCGCCGGATTGGCGCTGCGCAGTGTTGAACTGCAAGCCGCTGGCGAAAAGCCTCCCGAGGACGTTCAGGCGATGGCCCGCCAGGGCGCCGGGGAGGAAGTACCCCCGGGCGCCGACTTGGCGCCGCTGTTTATGGCCCAGGCGGTGCTCGAATTCAACGGACAACTCGAGCGCATCGGGGAGGTGGTGGTCGTGGTACTGGTGGGTGGATTGCTCGCTACTTTCTTGCCGCCGCCTGCCGCTTTGCTGTGGTTTGTGCCGCTGTTGTTTCTGGTGATCCGGCCGATCTCGGTGTGGATCGGACTGTTGGGCTCCAACACCTCCGGACTGCAGCGCCGGTTGATGGCCTGGTTCGGCATTCGCGGCATCGGCTCCATTTACTATTTGATGTTTGCGATCACCCACGGTCTACCCGGGGACATCGCCCGCACCCTGACGGCGATCACCCTTGTGGTGGTGGCGATTTCGATCGTCGTGCATGGCATCTCAGTGACGCCGTTGATGAGTCTCTACAGCCGCCGCACCGAGGACAAGCCCGCATAATTCAAGATGTCTAACCCTTGTGCAGTCGACCTGGAGATTCAGTGATCCAGGTAATGCAACTGCCGCACCAGCAAGCTCAAGAACAGACCGACGTCGGTGACCACGCCGACCGATTCGACCGAACCGCGGTCGGCCAGCTTGGTGACCACCGCCGGGTTGATATCGACGCACACCAGCTTCACTCCGGCAGGGGTCATGTTCCCGACGCCGATCGAATGGAGCATCGAGGAGAGCATCAAGATCAGATCCGCCCCTTCGATCAGGCGGGCGTAGTCGGTTTGGGCTTCAATCAGATCCATCTCGGTGTCGGGCAATGGCCCGTCGTCGCGGATCGAACCTGCCAGCGAAAAGGGCACCCTAGCTTTGACGCACTCGTAGAAGATGCCCGAGTGCAGCACCCCCTGCTCGACGGCGGCGGCGATGCTCCCGCAGTGGCGGATGAGGTTGATGGTCTTCAGGTGGTGGCGATGGCCACCCTGGATGACGACGCCCCGCTGCAAATCCACCCCCAGCGAGGTGCCGTGGAAAGCTTGCTCGATGTCGTGGACGGCGATGGCGTTGCCGCCCAAGAGCGCCTGCACGTAGCCTTCGCGGATAAGGCTGGCCAGATGCGCACCGCCGCCGGTGTGGATGACGACGGGTCCGGCCACCACCACTGCCTTGCCGCCCTGGGTGCGCAGGCGGCGCAACTGCCAGGCCACCTGCTCGACCACCAGTTCGACGCGCCGCTCGCTGGAGACACCCGAGGCCATGAACGAAAATTCTTCGCGCTCGCGATCAGGAAGGGCCTTCTGGTGGCGGGTGCGGATCCCCTCGACACCGGTCACCACCCGCTCACCGGCTTTGATGTCCCGCAGCAGTGCGCAACGGGCGGTTCCAGTCTCCGGCTCGACGACGATGGCGCCGTCCATGCGCTGGTGGGCCACCACCACCCAGCGTCCCCCCAGGCGCACTTCCGTCGGATAAATACTGGTGACAAAAAAGTCCTGCGGCGCCACGCCGTCCTGGGTGGCCCTCTGCAGTTCGGCATCGCGAACGGCCTCCTCGGCAAGCACCGCACCGCGATCGATAAGCTGGGTGAGAACACTTTCGAGGGTCTCTGCGGTGGGAGCAGTCACCTGCAATCGCGTATAGGAGGTGTCCTGACGCCGCTGACCGACTTTAAAGTCCAGGATCTGGAAGCTGGCGCCGCCTTTGAGAATCAGATCGATCACCTCGGTCATCAGGGCCGAATCGAGCAGGTGCCCCTGCATCTCGACATTGCGCGTGGCGACCTGCACCTGGGGCATCTCGACGGTGCGCGGCTCTGTGAGTCGCAGCGTCAGGCACTTGGCCGCTCCGCCCGCCTTGAGAAATTCGCTGAGGGGCGTCTCGCGCACTTCGAAGTTGCAGCTGGCCAGCCGCGCCGCAAGCCCCGGCGTCACCTGGTTGACGATCACCGTGCGCTCGACATTGACGGCGTTACAGGCAAAGTTGACCGCGTCGACTTCGCCTACCACCAACCGCTTGTCCGGGCTCACCCGCGATTCGATCAGGCGATTGGAGGCATCGTCGAAGGCGGGCGGATAGTAGAGCAAATAGCCATCCGACAGCGGACAAAAGCAGGTGTCGAGGTGGTAAAAGCGCTCGTCCACCAACCGCAGTGAGAGCACTTCGATGTCGAGGTACTTAGCCAGGTACGGGTGCGACTCTAGCGACGAGCGAAACCCGTAGCCCGCCCACAGCCAGCGGCCCTCCCGGTCGAGCAGCGCGTCGCCTGCCCCTTCGAAGGCGATCTTGGTGGGCAGTTCGCAGACCACATAGCCCTGTGCCTCAAACCAGGTGCGGAAGTGGGGCTCCTCGCCCTGGCGTTCCGGGTGAAAGAACCGGCTCAGCACGACATTCTTGTCGAGCACCAGCCCGGCGTTGGCGGTAAAGACCATGTCCGGCCAGCCGGGGGCGGGCTCGACCAGCTGCACATCGGCAAGCTCGTCCAGGATCTTGTGCAGTCCCTCCCACTGGCGGGCCGCCTCTTCGCGCGAGGAGCGGTGCACGTTGCCCTCCATCCAGGGGTTGATGATGTAGTCCACCTTGTAGTGGGTGGGCGAACACATCAAATAGCGCAATCCGGAACGCATAGATCCTCATCGGGCCAAACCTCGCCTATTTTAAGCCAGAGGTGTACCCGCGCCCCGCCAATGTTACGGGAGGGCCGCAATCCACTTGGCAATCGCCCGGATCGCCTCCGGATCCACCGGCAGATCCGCCGTGAGATTCTCGGCAGGAGATCGCCAGCCGTCGGCGCGCACCAGCCAATGATCGAGACCGCTCAGCAACAGACGCACCGCCCCATCCACCTGGCTGGCCAGCCGCGCCGATTCGGCTGGCGGAAAAACCCAATCGTGCTCCCCCTGCACCACCAACGTCGGCATGCGAATCTGCATCCCGGCAGGCAAAAACGACTTGCGACGACCGTACTCGGCCTGTACTCGCGCAAGCGCCTCCCGTTGGCCGGCAGGGGGAAGGTCGGCCATCGCTTCGGCCGCCGCCGCTCGAAAACCCATCAATTCGCTCACCGGGCTGATGGGCGGGGCGATAAGCACCACACCCCGCAGTTGCTCCGGCCCCAGGCGGCTTGCCGCTACCGCCGCGAGCGTGCAGCCGATGGCGTGGCCCAGCAGCACGGGCCGCCCGCCCAACTCCGCAAAGCGACCGGCCGCATGCTCGATGAGGGCCACAAAATCGTCGAGGGCCGCAGGCGGCCCGGCAAATTCACCGCCGCTGCGGCCCACCCCGCGCCCCTCGCTGCGCAGCGAGGCGATCCGGTGCCCGGCAAGTCCGGCTGCGATCTGGGCGAGCGGAGCGAACCCGACGTCGGTGTCGTTGCCGTTGCGATCGCCAAGGCCCGTCGCCGGGGCGAAGATCACCCCTGCCACCGGGGTATCGGGGGCGATCAATTCGCCCCCCAGCACGGTGCCGTCCGCCAGGGCGATCTCGATTTCAAAGGCGTCAAAGGGTCTCAAGGCCTGGATTCCGTTGGTTTGAGCAACTTGACAGGGCAGGTCGGAAAACTTACCCTAATAGTATCAACACACAAATTTCCAATCCAACTGCGGCCTGGGCAAATGCTCTGGCTTGCTTTATTTTTTGGAAGATTTTCTCGCCTGGAGGCTCCTCAAAGATTGGTCATTAAGAAGCGCTCAGACCGGGGTCAAGCCAACCTCCCCATGATCAACGAGCGGATCCGCTTTCCGAAGATCCGAGCTATCGACGCCGATGGCACCCAGTTGGGAATCATGCACCCGCGCGATGCCCTGCGCATCGCCGAAGAACGCAACCTCGATCTGGTAGTGGTCAGCGAAGACGCCCAGCCGCCGGTCTGCCGAATTATGGATTACGGCAAATACAAATTCGAACAAGAGAAACGGGCCAAAGAAGCGCGCAAGAAACAGCACACCGCCGACGTCAAAGAAGTCAAGATGCGCTATACGATTGGTGAGCACGACTATCAGGTGCGTCTGCGCGATACGATCCGCTTTCTCAAGGACGGCGACAAGGTCAAAGCGACCATCATGTTTCGGGGCCGCGAGATCCAGCACGCCAATCTGGCCAAGGATCTGCTCATGCAGCTTGCCGCCGACTCCGCCGAGATTGGCGAGGTGCAGCAGGAACCCTCGGTGGAGGGCCGCAACATGATTATGATCCTCTCTCCCAAGCGTACGTAACCACAATGCGCTCGATCCCCGCCCAGTCGGGCACCGTGCGGGTTCCGGCGTAGCGACTGTCGCGGGCCAATAATTGCACTACCGTCTGGGCCTGACCCGCCATCACTTCGAGAGCGAGAATGCCGCCGGGCCGTAAATACCGGGCGCCGCCCTCGATGATTTGGCGAACGGCATGCAGACCGTCTTCACCGCCGTCAAGGGCCGTGTGCGGTTCGTGCAGGCGCACCTCGGGCATCAGTGCGACGATTTCAGCGCTCGGGATGTAGGGCGGGTTGCTCAACACGGCATCGAAAGGTTCCGCGGGCAAAGGCTCAAACCAGTCTCCCCGCAGCAGATGCACCCGACCCGACAGCCCATAGCGCTCGCAATTGACCCCTGCCACCGCGAGGGCCGCCTCCGAAGCGTCCACCGCCCAGACTGTAGCCCCGGGCAACTCCTGGGCCACCGCGACGGCGATTGCCCCGGAGCCGGTGCCCAAATCCACCACCTGCGCCCCGGCACAGGAGCGGCAAAAATCGACCGCAATATCCACCAGCGCTTCGGTCTCCGGTCGGGGAATGAGCACTGCAGGATTCACCTGCAGTTCCAGATCGCGCCAGTGGGCGTTGCCCAACAGGTACTGCAGGGGCATCGCCTCGTCAATGCGCCGCCCCCAGAAGGCGGCGAGCCGATCGCGGTGCACTTCGAGCGCTTGCGGCCCGCCAAGGCGTACCCGCAGCCGGTCGAGACCGGTCACCGCTTCGATCAGATAGTCGATTTCGGCCGGATCGATGTCGTGGACCCGGGCCTCGGCCAGGGCTTGCTCCCGCCAACCGCCGGCCGGCTGTCCCACCACCGCCGCGCTACGGCTTCGGGGCGGAAGAAGCCGGGGTCACCGAAGCCGGGGCCGTACCCGGGGCGGTGGCCTTCTTCAGCGACTGTACGTACTCCACCGCCTTGAAGGAAGGCACGAAGGTCAGCTTGTTAAATTCGGCGTCGTTCTTGCCTTCGAGCATGTTGCCCACCACCGCGTCGAGGGGAGCGACCTCGATATTCATTTGCTTGGCCAGTTCCGGCTTGGAGCGCTTTATTTGATCGACGTTGCGTTCGAGATCGTCTTTGTCGAAGAACAGCGGCACGTACTGCTTGTTGTCCTTTTCAAAGGTGACAAAACCTTTGGCCTTGGTCTTTTCGTCGGTACCCATGGCGTAGAAGACCGGGATGCCCGGGAAGTCCTTGGTCTTGGGGTCCACTTTCTTGGCCAGATCCAGGGCGGCGGTGACCGTCTTGGGATCGGACTGGAACTGGAAATTGACTTTGTTCTCTTTTTTCTTCTGTTCTTCTTTGGCCGCTTTAAAGGCTTGTCCGAGGCTAATGACACCGATTTGTGATTCTTTGGCGGCTTTGTCGTTGCTCTTTTGGAGATTGCCGTAGGCTTCCTTGGCAGCGTTCTGGTCCAGGAACAGCCAGAGGATGGAGGTGTCCTTTTTGGTCTTGTCGTCTTTGAGGGTGACGATGAGGGGGTTGCCCTTGGTGTCGGCGATCAAAAAGACCGGGACGGAATCGAGCTTTTTGATCACCTCGTCCTCGGGGATCGCCCGGGCGGGCGTGCAGGTCATCAGCGAAGTCAGGAAGGCGGCGAAGCCCAACGCGGCGACTCTCTGCAATGAACGTTGTTGCATGATGCTCCAGGGAATGTATAGGTTGTCTGAATGACGAGCCGATAGCAGCCCTTGTCATCGTAGTGCAAGACGGCAAAACCGGGAATGGGGTTCCTCTATTTGGGTTTGCTGTCCTTCTGGACGGTCTTGGCATAATCGAGGGCGTCTTTGGCCGGAATGAAAGTGATCTTTTGCGAGTCGTTATCGTTTTTACCGTTCAATATCGTGCCGACGATCGAATCGAGGGTAGTCGCTTCGACAGAAAGATTCTTGGGCAGATCGGAGCGCACTTTGCGCAGCTCAAGCAGGTTGCGCTGCAGGTCCACCTCCGAGAAAAACATTGGCAGGTACTCCTGGCCTTCGCGCTTGAGCGTCAGAATGCCATTGCCCGAGCCACCGGAAAGAAAGAACACCGGTACCCCTTGAAACATCTTGAAATTGGGATCTTTTTTGCGAAAGAACTCGGTAGCATACTCGACGCTTTTGGGGCTGCTCAGAAACTGGAAGCGCACCTTGGCGCTCTGTTTCTTTTGTTCGTCTTTGGCGACTTTGTAGGCCTGGCCGAGGCTGGTGATCGCCACGCGGTAGGTCTTGTTCTTGTCGGGGTTCTGGGTCTTGACCACCTGCATCGCCTGTTTGGCCAGGGCCGGGTCGAGGTAGAAGTTCAAGACTGCCGTGTTCTTGTCGTTTTTGGGAACCAGCAGCAGCGGGGTGTTCTTGGCGTCGGCAATGGTGAAGACCGGGACAAGGTTGAGCTTGGCGACAAGCTGATCTTCAGAAAGGGCAAAGGCGAAAGACGCTTGGAACAAAAAAGCGAGGGCGGCGAGGGCCGAGGCGACCAACCGGAAAGGCATAGCTCCGGAAAAATTCATGGCGTAACCCAGTTGCACGGGGATATATTAGCTCATTGTGCCGGTACGACCGGAAGGGCTTCGATGGATCTTCTTATCCTGCGGCATGGGATCGCCGAGGAGCGCGGTACACGCGACAACGACGACGAGCGAATTCTCACCGACGAGGGGCGCAAAAAAACGCGCCGCATCGCCCGGCGTCTGGCCCAACTGGATGTGAAGCTTCAAGTTGCGCTTACCAGCCCCCTCGCGCGCGCGCAGCAGACGGCTGAGATCTTGATCGACGAAGGCGTCGCGCCGCGCCTGGAGCGCTTCGCTCCTCTGGCCCCAGGCGGTGCCCTGTCGGGTCTGCGCGTTTGGCTGGAGAGCAATCCCGACTTGCAGGCGGTGGGGCTGGTGGGTCACCAGCCGGATCTTGGTTTGTGGGTGGAGACTTTGCTTTGGGGGAGCGCCCAGCAGGGGCTCGACATCAAAAAGGCGGGGGTGGTGCGCATCGACCTGCCCCATCCCGAAGGCCAGGGGCGGCTGGTGTGGTTTTTGCCTCCGAGGGTACTGCTGTGAGCGGGGCGATTCTGGCCCTCGATCTGGGTACGACGGGCATCCGGGCGCTGCTGTTCGACCTGTCCGGGGCGGTGGCGGCAGGAGCCTACCGGGAACTGGCGCAGATCTATCCGCAGCCGGGCTGGGTCGAGCACGACCCGCAGATAATCTGGCAGCTTACCTGCGAAGTAGTGGCCGAGGTCCAGGCGCAAAGTGCAGCGCGCATCGCCGCGGTGGGCCTCACCAACCAGCGCGAGACGTGCCTGTTGTGGGATACGGCCACCGGCACCCCCCACGGCAACGCGATCGTCTGGCAGGACCGCCGCACCGCCGCACTGTGCCAGAAATTGCGCGCCGAAGGCTGGGAAGCCCCTATCCAGCAGCGCACCGGTCTGGTGATCGACGCCTATTTTTCGGCCACCAAACTGGCCTGGTTGCTGGCCCACCGCCAGCCTTACTATCCCGGCCTCAAAGCGGGCACCATCGACAGCTGGATTATCTGGAAGCTCACCGGCGGGCGGGTGCACGCCACGGACACCAGCAACGCCTCGCGCACGATGCTGTTCAATTTGCACACCCGCGACTGGGATCCGGAACTTTTGGAGCTGCTGGCCATCCCGGCGGAAATTTTGCCTGCGATCAAACCTTCCCTCGGGGTGCTCGCCGAGACCGACGCGCGGATCTTGCGTTACAGCGCGCCGATAGCGGGCATCCTGGGCGACCAGCAGGCGGCGCTTTTCGCCCACGGCTGCGACCGGCCGGGCCTGGTCAAATGCACCTACGGCACGGGTTCGTTTCTGGTGGCCCACACGGGCGATCAACCCGTCCGCTCGCGCCACCAACTGCTGACCACCGTCGCCTGGAGCGACCGTACCGCCACCGGCTACGCACTGGAAGGGGCGCTCTTTACGACCGGCGCGAGCGTGCAGTGGCTGCGCGACGGCCTCGGGCTCATCGAGACTGCCGAGGAGAGTGAGGCGCTCGCTGCGGGTGTGCCCGACAGCGGCGGCGTCTACTTTGTCCCCGCCCTGAGCGGTCTGGGGGCTCCCCACTGGGATATGGGGGCGCGCGGGTTGCTGATTGGCCTCACCCGCGGCAGCGGCCGGGGCCAGATAGCCAGAGCGGTCCTCGAAGCGATCGCCTTTCAGACGCGGGAGGTGACCGATGCCCTCGCCGCCGACATGGGCACGCCCCTCGCCCGGCTCAAAGTGGACGGCGGCGCGGTGCGCAACAACTTGCTGATGCAGTTGCAGGCGGACGTACTGGGGGTGCCGGTCGAGAGGCCGCAGCTTATCGATACCACCGCCCAGGGCGCCGCCTTTGCCGCCGGCCTGGGGATCGGCTTTTGGCGCGACTACGCCGAATTGGTGGCAGCGCGGCCTCTCGACCATGTCTTCAAACCGGGCGAGCGGCAACTGGCTCTGCAGGCGCATTATGCAGTCTGGCAGCGGGCGGTCGAGCGCGCGCGCGCGTGGGTGCGTTAGTGAGAAACCTTCCCCCCAGGAGGGAGACGCCTGACCACCTTTGTCTATCCTGGTGCTGCTCTCCCGTTGCACAGCGAGCCCTTACAGTAGTCGTCGAAACGATTACCACCAGGCGACACCATGGCTGAGAACACAGCAGGACTTGGGGAGCAGGCGCTCAATAAAGTGGCCGAGATCGGCCTGTCAAGTCAACTTCGCGAAGTGGAGAACATGGATGTCTCCATCAAGACCGACCCGCTCAAATTGATCACCGGCGAGGTCGATTCAGTCAGCGTCGAGGGCGAAGGCTTGGTGATGCAGAAGAACCTGCGCGTCGAGAAGATGGAGATAGAGGTGGGTCGCATCTCGATCAACCCGCTGGCGGCGGCGATGGGCAAAATCGAATTGGAGCGTCCCACCGAGGCCACCTGCCGCGTCCTGCTTACCGAGGCCGATATCAACCGCTCCTTCAACTCTGAATACATCCTCGGCATGCTCCAGAACTTGCAGGTGGATGCGGATAGCCAGATGCTCACCATCGACACCCGCCGTGTCGATCTAAAACTGCCGGGCAATGACCGCATCCGCATGCAGGCACGCATTTTCATTCACCAGACGCGCGAAGAGCGCGAAGTTGCCTTTGACGCTCGCCTGGTAGGGGATAGGCAGGCCAACCGTATCCGTCTGGAGGACGTGCAGTACCCCGAGGGTGAAGCGCTCTCGCCGCAACTTACCGAGGGGCTATTGCACAAAGCCAACGAGCTGGGCAACATCGGCAACTTCGAACTGGACGACATGTCCTTGAAGCTGCTCGAATTCGAGGTGCGCCCGGGGGCATTGCAAATTCTCGTCGAAATCTACGCCGAGCAATTTCCTGCCTGAGCGCTCAGTCGCCTCTGGCGTTTTGCGCGTAGGCCAGGCGCATCCGTTCGAGATTGCGGGCCTTGGCTTGTTCGTGATCGACGATGGGCTGCGGATAGTCGCAGCCCACGACGCAGCCCGCCTGCCTTTGCACCGGTACAGGTGCTCTCCAGGGCTCGTAGATAAATTCGGCGGGCACCCGGGCGAGCTTCGGCAGGTAGCGGCGGACGTAATGGCCTTCGGGGTCGTACTTTTTAGCAAAGCTGATCGGGCTGTAGACCCGGTAGTAGGCGTTAAAAAAAGCGCTCGCCGAAAGCCACATCCAGTTGCTCGCGTTGAGGCTCCAGTCTTGATCGAGCAGCAAGCGATCGAAGACGGCCTGGCCTTTTTCCCAACTCACCCACAGATCCCCGCGCGTGAGAAAGCAGGCGACCGCGTGGCGGCTCAGGTGGTGCAGCCAGCCCTCGACGCGCAGCTGGGTCATCGCGGCGTCGATCCACGGAAAGCCCGTGCGCGCCTCGCTCCAGGCAGCCAGGTACTCAGGGTTGTCGTCCCAGGGAATCTGGCGGCACACGGGATTGCCTTCCATGCGGTCGTAGTTGGGGGTCGCGTAGCCCACGGTATAAAAAAATTCGCGCCAGAGGAGCTGACCAGTGAGCGACACCGGCGGCTCGGTGTGCTTGCCCACCTCCCGATAGACTTTTTGGACCTCGGCGTAAAAGGTTCTAGCCGAAAGGCAGCCGAATTTGAGGTGTGCTCCCAAAGCAGTGGTGGAGGGCGGAGCGAAAGCGGTAGGGTCGGTGTCGGGTTTGGCGAATCCGGCCGAGCGCTGCCGGTCGGATAGATAGACGTGCAGCCGCCGCAGCCCTTCCCCTTCGCCTCCCGGTGGAATCATCCCCCCGGACGGGCACTCGGGATCGGGATAACCCAACTGCGCCAGAGTCGGGATGCCATATTCCGCATCCAGCGCACCCGGCGGCGGCAGGTGCGACGGAGCGGCAACGGGGGCGGCCGGTTCGCCCAGTTTTGCTGCCAATCGCCCGAAGGCACCGTAGGAGGCGGGCACCTTCCCACGGCCCAACTCGATAATTTCGTCGGGGTCGTAGAGTGTATGGGCGGTAGGGCAAATCACCTGCACCCCGGCGCGCTCGGCCATCGAGCGGATCGCTTCATCGCGAGCGCAGGCGTAGGGCTCGGTGTCCCTCTCGAAACACAGTCTGCCGATTTGCCAATCTGAAAGTGCGCGCTCAAGCACCTCCTGGGGGTTGCCCCGCAAAACAATCAGGCGCGAGCTAAGTCGGCGGAGGTTTCCATCGAGCTCCCCCAGGCTTTCGAGCAAAAACCGCATCCGGTTGACACCGACCCGCTCAGGATTCACGAACCACGGATCGACGATGAAGGTCGGGTAAAGACGTGCGGCGTCCCGGGCTGCCGCAAGCAAAGCGGGGTTGTCGTGCATACGCAACCCCTTGCGAAACCAGAGCATCGTGCAGGTCATAGCAGGGTGTCACTCGAGCTTGAAGGCGGCCAATCAGCTTAACCTACAACCTGCCTGCCGAGCCTTTGCCCGCGGCGGTTTACCACCGACCGGCCAGGAGCGCTTGCCCCCCGAAGCGGGAGGAGTTCTCCTGCTCGAGGCTAATTTCTAGAGGAGCGCTTCCCATGTAGCCATCGAGTGGCAAAAGCACAAAAACATCGCCATCGTCTGCAGATAGGAATCGACCGCAAGCGAAGTGTTCGCGCCCCACTACCGCCCAGAGCACGTAAACCTTTCCCGCCGCCGCCCGCGGCAGACCGCTCAGCCGCAGCAGCGCCGCATTGCTTGCGGCATTGACCAGCAGAAAACCGACAGCTTTGAGACCAGCCCCCGTCGGCTTCAAAGCCACCACCCGGCTGTCGGGCCGGCGCACCAAGGCAAGTTCCTGTTGGGAGCGCTTGAACTCCAACTGCACCTGCTCCAGTTGCTTTGCAAGGTGATAGTTGTGCCCGCCGAGGAGGGCGACCAGCAGCAGCGCTGTGCCCCCCGCGGCTTGCCAGGCGAGAATGGTGCGCCCCAGCCCAGCCGGGAGCGGTCTTTGCCGGGAGCTTTGCAAGATGTTTGCGCGCAGATGTGGGGGCAGCTTGGCTGGTGCTTCGAAAGCATCGGGCAGCTCGCTCAGCACCTCGCAAAATTCGGCAAAGGCGGCCTGCCATTGTGGGTGAGCGGTCAGCCACCGCTCGAAGTCCCGGCGCTCCTGGCGACTCATCCCACCCAGCAGATAATCGGCCATCCGTTGTTCGGGAGTGGGTGGGGGAGAGTCGGTTGCCATGGTTTCAGTGCGGTCCGAGGAGGTTCTTGAGTTTGATGAGCGCGTCGCGACAGCGGGTTTTAACGGTACCTAGCGGGATTGCGAGTCTGTGGGCGATCTGCACCTGGGTCAGCCCCTCGAAGTAGGCCAGCTTCAGACATTCACACTGCACTGGGGACAGTTGCGCCATCGCTTGACGCAAAGCCCGGATGCGCTCCTCGATGGCCATCCGTTCGAGAGGCTCGGTGCTGTCGGTAGCCAGTAGCACCTGACGGCTGAGGCGCTGCAGAACTCGCCAGTGAGTGCCGCGGCGGCGCAGGCGATCGACCGCGCGCGAGTAGGTGAGCGTCAGTAGATACTTCTTTGCCGTTCCCCGTTCGGGCTTGAAGGCGGCGCACTGCCAGAAAGTCAGGAACACTTCCTGGGTGAGATCCTCCGCCTCGTGGGGATTGGACAACATCTTGAGGGCAAGCCGGTAGACATCCAGTCCGTGGCAGTCGTACAGCCAGGCGAGCGAAGCCTCAGGCTCCCGGTCGGGCAAGGGCTGGTGGTCTCCTGTCTCCCAATCGGCTGGTCGTTTTGGCCTCAAAATCCTGCTCCTATGGAGCCGAAAGGTCCGTCGGACACATCCGCCCGCACCTGAGCCCGCCACGCGTTGTGGGTCCATCGCGGGCTTCTGGGCAAAGCTTGCCAGTGCAGTCGGGGCGGGGCGGAGCCTGCCTGCACCAGGCAGGCTCCGCATGTCGGCGGCGAAGGTGATAAATTGCCGCTTTTAGAGTGCCGCCACCCCCTGGGGACGAGTGCCCTCGGGCAGTTCAAGGGTCAGCGGGGAGGAGGGAACCTCGCCCACGGTCCCATCGGCGTTCACCTTGAGCACGTGCAGCAAGTTGCCTTCACCGAGGGGCGTATCCTCAGCGGCCCGCTGGTTGACGACGTAGAGAAACTGCTCCTTCGAGTCGAGGGCCAACTGGAACGGCGAACCGTTGCCCTTGAGTTTGAGGGTCTGAATTTCCACCGGCACCAGCGGATCGCTCAGGCTGTAGACCGAGACGGTGTTGTCGCCGGTGTTGGTGGTGTACATGTAGGTTCCTGCTTTGTTGGTCACCAGCCAGCAGACAGCCACCCCGGCATTGGGCACGTTCCGTTGAAAGGCCAGGCGGCCGAGGGCGTCGTACTTGTAGACGCCGACGCTGTTGATGGTCACAAATCCGGCGTACAAAATGCGCTGGATGGGGTGCACCTGCAGGCCAAGGGGAAGGCGCGGAACGCTCGGGTCAGCAAATGCCGAAGCCGGCAGAGCCTCGGGCGGCCGTTGGCCAAGGCGGCCACTGGGTCCGAGCACAAAGGACTGGAGCAAACCAGCTTGAAAGTCGGCGCCAAACACCAACCGCTCGCTCGGGGAGATGAGCGCCTGGGTCGGCGAACTTCCCGCCGCCACCGCCACCGTTGAGCCGACTACCGGCACCAGCCGCCCATCGGCCAGCACCCGCATCGTGGTGTAATTGGGAAGGATCGCGCTCGGCTGCTCCGGATCCTGGCTTTTGTTGACCACGGTCAGAATATCCCCAGCGAGGCCAAGGCTCACCGGATTGATGCCGCCGGAGGGAAAGGGCGACCCCGCAACCGGCACAAGCAAGCCATCTGGACGGATATCGAACACGGCGATAGTGTTCGATCCTGAGTTGACGGCAAACAGGCGGGTTCGCTGAAGGTTGACAATTATATTCTGGTCGCTGTCGAAAGGACCAACTGCCAGCGAAAGATCGAATATTCCTTCTCCTCCCGTCAGAAACGGCGAACCGGAAAGGGGAGTAAGGTTGCCTGCTTCGTCGCGACGGAACCCCAGAATCGAGTTGCTGTTGTCGTCGCCAATATTGCTGCCAACGTAAACGATGCCCTCCAGCGAGTCAGTCTGGGCATGGGCGGAAGGAATTGTTAGCCCCGTCGAAAATAAACCAATGGCTAAGGCCAGAATGAAAGAGCAAATCCGGCCCGAAGTCTGCATGACTCGTGCGCAATTCATGGTATTTTCTCCTAGGTTGGAGGCAAACTTTTGCCGGTACCTTTGCACCGGCAACTCATGCTTGCCCGGCCTCTATACGAACAATGCCCCAAATTGGTTTGCTCAACCCACCAGATTTTCTTGAAAGGCTGGCCTGCTGCGCGAGATATAGCCGACAAGTAGTCTGTTGTCCCCTTCACCATTCCGATTGAGGGGAAGCCGAATCACAAGTTCACACTAACGGCCGGTGAGCACGCTGGTCAGCACGCGCGGGATGTTAGCGATTTCCATCGCGTCAATGGCGGCGGTTTGCTCGTAGCCGCAGTGGACCATGCAGTCGCGGCATTTGGGGTTGCCGCTGGCATGACCGTAGTTCTCCCAGCGGGTGTTGTCGAGCAACTCCTGCCAGGTGGCGTAGTGGCCTTCGTTGAGCAAGTAGCAGGGTTTTTGCCAGCCCAGCACGCTGTAGCTGGGCATGCCCCAGGGGGTGCACTCGTAGTCTTTGAGTCCTTCGAGAAAATCGAGAAACAGCGGGTTGTGGTTGAAGTTCCAGCGCGCCTCCCCGGAGCGGTAGGGAGCGAGAATCTCCCGAAAGAGGGCCCGGGTCTGATCGCGCTGCAAAAAATGCTCCTGATCGGGCGCCCACTCGTAGCTGTAGCCGGGCGAGACCATCATGCCGTCGATGTCGAGCCCGCCCAGAAAATCAAAAAATTCCCGCACCCGCTGCGGGTTGGCGTTGTTGAAGATGGTCGTATTGGTGGTCACCCGGAAGCCGCGCGCCCTGGCCGCTTTGATGGCCCGCACGGCGATCTTGAAGACGCCCTCGCGGTCCACCGCTTTGTCATGCACCTCGCGCAAGCCGTCGAGGTGCACGCTGAAGCTGAAGTAATCGGAGGGTGTGAATTTATCGAGATTTTTTTCGAGCAAGATGGCATTGGTGCACAGGTAAACGAATTTGCCGCAGTCGACCAGCCCCTCGACGATCTGGTCGATCTGGGGGTGCAACAGCGGTTCGCCTCCCGGGATGGTGACGATCGGTGCGCCGCACTCCTCCATCGCCCGAAAGCACTCCTCAGGCGTCAGGTTGCGCCGCAAAATCTCGTTCGGGTGCTGAATCTTGCCGCAGCCGGGGCAGGCCAGGTTGCAGCGAAACAGCGGCTCCAACATCAACACCAGCGGGAAGCGCTCGCGGCCCGCGAGACGCTGGGAAATCAAATACTTTCCGACTTCGAACGCTTGCTTGAGACTAACCGCCATGCAGGAATCCCCCCCCGTTGCCGATATATCCGTTCTTTCTAAACCAGTCTACGGCATCGACGAGTGCTTCCCGAACGGGGGTCTGGGGCAGTCCCAGTTCGCGCACGGCCTTCGAGGCGTCGTAGTACATCGGCTGGGCGGCCATGCGTACCCCATCGATGGGCACGCCGGGGGGACGGCCGAGCAAGGGCGAAAGCAACTGCTCGTCGAGCCAGGCCACTCCCAGAGGCAGCCAGTCGGGTACTGCCACCTGTGGAGCCGGGATGCCGGTAATTTCGGCGAGGGTGTCGAGCAGTGCTTTCAAGGACAAATCGCGGTGCCCGAGGATATAGCGCTCCCCGGAGCGGCCCCGAGCCAGAGCAGCCAGGTGCCCCTGCGCCACGTCGCGCACGTGGATAAAATTGAGGCCGGTTTCCAGATAAAAAGGCATTTGGCGGCGCAGGAAGCGCAGCACGATGTCGCCGGTCGGTGTCGGTTTGCTGTCGAAGGGGCCGACCGGTGCGGTCGGATTGACAATCACCACATCCTGGCCGCGGGCGGCGGCCTGACGCGCCTCTAGCTCTGCCCAATACTTCGACTGCTTGTAGATGCCTATAAGTTTGTCCGGCGGGCTCTGGTGCCACTCGTCCGCGCGCGGGCTTTTGACGCCGATGGCCGCCACCGATGAGGTATAGACCGTCCGCTCTACCCCTGCTTCGCGGGCGGCTGCGAGCACATGGCGGGTGCCGAGCACATTCGATTGCCAGAGTTGCTCGCGATCGGCCTGCAGCAGACTGTAGTGGGCCGCGACGTGAAAGAGCGCCCGGCAGCCCGCCATCTGCATAGCCAGATGGCTGCTGCTGAGATCTCCGGCTACTACTTCGACACCGAGGGCCACCAGATCTTGTGCCTTTGCGGGTTGACGCACCAGGGCGCGCACGCTGTAGCCTTCGGTGAGCAGCAGGCGCACGAGGTTAGCTCCCACGAAGCCGGTGCCGCCCGTCACAAATACACGCTGGGTCATAGGGAGTACTTGGAGCCTTTCAAGGGAGCAAACAGGCTGTAGGCAACGGGGACCACGATAAGGCTGAGCAGCGTCGAGGTCAACAGCCCACCGATGATGGCGATAGCCATCGGCGCGCGCAGTTCGGCCCCCGCCCCAAGTCCCAGGGCGATGGGCAGCATGCCGAGTATCGCCGCCGCCGTGGTCATCAAGATGGGCCTCAGGCGAATCGGTCCCGCTTGGAGAATCGCTTCGCGGGTCGGCAGACCGCCCGCGCGCAGTTGGTTGATGTAGTCTACGAGGATAATCGCGTTTTTATTGACCAGACCCAGCAAGAAGATAATCCCGATCACGGAGATCATGCCGAAATCGCTGCGGGTGACAAATTGCGCAAGCATCGCCCCCACCACCGAAAGCGGCAGCGACAGCAGCACCACCAGCGGGTCGGTCCAGCTGCGAAACAGCCACAACAGCACCCCTAAGATGCAGACCACCGAGAGCACCAGCGTCACCGCGAAGCCACCGAAGACGTTGGAGACATTTTCGGCATCGCCTCCAAAGCTGAGGCGCACCCCGGCGGGAAGCACCGTCTTTGCCGCCGCGTTGACGCGATCGGTCGCTTCGCCGATGGTTAGCCCGCGGCTGAGGTTGCTGCTTAGATACACCACCCGTTCGCCGCCCAGGTGCGAAATTTCGACGGTGAGCCCCTCGTACTGCCCCGCTCCGCCAACGGCCAGGTCCGCGAAGCCCGGCTGCGCAGCAAGGCGTTCTTTGAGGGCGGCGGCAGCGCTCTGCAATGGCTCTAGATCTGGACCCAAAAGGGCGACCTCCAGGGGTTTCTGGGCGCCGTTGTCCACAAAAGGCATATCTTCGACGCTCACATCCGCCGCTTCGATCGCCGGTAGACGGGCGCGCAGTTGATCTTGCAGGTCAAACGTCCTGAGGGTGCGCTCCTCGCGCAGCTTGACGTAGAGTACGCCCCGGTGGCTTGCCCCCCGCTCGCCCACGGTGGTGAAGACCACCGCCACATCGGGAAAGCTGCGAACCGTGCCCTCCAGTTGCCTGGCCACCGCGAGCGAATCTTCGACCGGGGTGCCAAGCGCCGCTGCAAACCGGACATTGAATTCGCCGCGGTCGAGATGGGGAATAAACCCTTTGGGAATCAGCGGAATGAGCGCCAGCCCAGCTACGAAGCTTGCCAGAGCCAGACCGACCACCACCTGGCGGTGATCGAGCGCCCAGCTAAGGATGCGGCGATAGCGGCGCAACCAGCCGGTCTGCCAGGCAGCCTCGATATTGGCGGCCCGAGGCGAGTGCGCTTTGAGCCAGCGCGAGGCAAGCAGCGGCGATAGCGTGCGCGCTACCAATAGTGAGGTGAGCACCGCCGCTGATACCGTGATGCCGAAGGGCCGAAAAAACTGGCCAAGCACTCCCCCCATCAGGCCCACGGGCAAGAAGACCGCCACGATCGTCAGGGTCGCCGCCGTGACCGTGAGGCCGATTTCGTCGGTGGCCGAGACCGCCGCCTGGTAGGGCGGCTCCCCGTCGTCGAGGTGGCGGGCGATGTTTTCGACATCGACGATCGCATCGTCGATGATGATCCCGATCACCAACGCCAGCGCCAACAGGGTAATGGTCTCCAGGTTAAAACCCAAAAGCGCCATCACGATGAACGTGCCCAAAAGCGAGGTGGGAATGGCGAGGGCGGAGATGAACGTAGCCCGCCAGCTTCCGAGAAACGGAAAGATCACCAGCACCGAGAGGGCGACCGCCAGGACCAGCGCTTCGACGGTGGCCTGGCTCGCCTCCCGGATGTAGTCGGCCTGGGTGGCGGCAAGGCGCAGATCGATCCCCGCCAGTTCCCGGCGCAGCCGTTCCACTTCCTGGTCCGCCGAGCGCACCACCTCCAGGGTGTTGGCCCGCTCGCGCTTGACGATTTGCACTGCGAGGGCGTCCCTGCCGCCGAAGCGCACGGCGGTGGGCTTGTCTGCCAGGCCACGCTCACCTAGAAGTGTGACCCTGAGCACCCCCGGCACCTTTTGGAGGGCCGGCACGATGCGGGCGGCGGCAACTTTTGCCAGGGAGTCCAGATCGAGGGTATCGCTCTCGATGGCGTAACTGGCCGCCGCAGACTCGTTGAGGTTGACGGGAAAAACTTGGTACGTGGCATCGGCGGGTAGAGCCGTCTGCGCCAATGCCGTCTGGGCCTCGCGCTTTGCCGCCTCCAGATCGGTGCCCACCGCCAGTGCCAGACTGACCACCGACTGGCCTGGGTAGCTTTGGGAGCGGACTTTGTCCACCCCTGCGAGATTTTTGAGTCGCTGTTCAATGGGGCGGGTGAGATTCGCCTCGGTGTCCTCGGCGCTCAGCGAAGCATGGCTGCTGTTGACCACAATCACCGGAAAGGTGATGTCCGGAAAAAGCGCGTATTTGAGCGAACCGAAGGCAAACACCCCGATCACACTCAAGGCTGCCCAAAAACCGAGGGTCAGCCAGGGGTGTTTAAGAGCCAGGCGCGAGATATTCCAGCGTTCTCGAAGCGACTGTCCTGCCATTGAGCGGTGCTGCACGCAGGTACAACCGGTCCCCGCGTCCTTTCGATCATCCTAGCCGGGGTTGCAGATCCCAGCCGCCAAAGACCCGCAGCTCAGAAAAGTCCGTCACCACAACAAAACTGTTCAAGCTGAACCGTCTTACTCAAAATCGGCAATCGCTGCTTAAGCGGGTAGCGGGAATCGAACCCGCAACTAAAGCTTGGGAAGCTTTCGTTTTACCACTAAACTATACCCGCCCAAGGGTAGCCAACATCATAGCGCGCTCCACCGGCAGTTGGCGATCCGCCCGGGAGCGCGGCGAGGAGCGCTCCTCACCGCATCCGATTCCCCTTGGGATCCGGGTGGGCATTCCCGCAGGTGCCCCATCTTCTGAAGGATTGTCCCGTTTGAGCTTTCTGGTATGATCCGTTTTGGACTGAGGCGTAAAGCAAAAAGCTGTTCTTCGCGTTGACAGCGTTTTGTTTTGCGGTTGGAAACTCTAAAGGTGAACATCCGATGAAGAAGTTCGCGATTGTTCTTGCACTGGGAGCCTTGTTGGTCGGTTGCTCCAGCCCGGAGACCGAGACTGAGACAAACACCACGACCACCACCGAGTCGACCCCGACGGGTGAGACTTCAACCACCACGACCACGACGGAGAGCAAACCGTAATGAAAAAGTACCTGATCGTGTTCGCCCTTGGAACCTTGTTGGTCGGTTGCTCAAGCCCCTCCACCGAATCGGAAACGACCACTACAACCACCACCGAGTCGACAAGTGAACCCGGTGGAGCGATGAGCGCCCCGGCCGAAGGGATGAAGAGCACACCCTAAATAATCCACCGGCCTCGATGGGGGGCAGTTTCGGAAGCGCGTTGCAAGCAACTGCAATCCACCCGAGCGAACATGGACTGTGGACATTCTTCCAGCTTAGATGCCATCTGCAGCCCCCCCACAACAGCACCGGAGAAAATCTCTAACGGTCCTTGTTTGTTGCTCCCCGCCGCCAAACTGCTGCAGTGTTCACTTAACGCAAACTGTCGGTTAATCGAAACTTATAGCACAGATAAATTTAGTTGAATCCAGCAGAACCTGGCGGTTTAGTCGTTTTTAACTGGCCCGAAAAGCGCAGACCCGCTGAAATGTGCAGCCTGCACACTGCTCTCCAGGGGTGGGCACAAAGGCCTCTTCGATCGCAATGTCGTTTTCGACGGCCAGACGGGCGCGGGCAACTCGCTCTGCCACCGTCAGCAACATCTGCCACCAATCCTCCACTTCTTCGCGCGTGTAGGTAAGGCCAATCACAGTGCCGGTGGCCAAATAGCTGAAACTAACCCGGTAAGCCGGATAATTCGGCCAACGCTCCTCAGCCAGGATGCGGTAGATTGCCGCCTGGAAGTCCCGCTTTAAAGTCTCAGCTCCATCGCCGGGTCTGCCCGACTTGTGATCGACCACTTCGAGGGTACCTTCGGGGGCCACCCGTACCAGGTCGGGTTTACCAATCAGCACTACACTGCCTATCGAGTCACTGCCCAGGGGTCGCGATTGAGTGCGCAGCATCTTCTCGACGGCAAGTTGCTCGCCTTCTCCCCAGCCGTAGGGCGTTCCCACCCAGGCGTCGAGGCGCTCGCGGGCCGTCTGAAAGGCTGCCTCAGCGGTCTGACGGTCCGTGTAGGCTCCCCAACTAAAAGTCCGCTCCAGAGAATTCACCGCGTCCTCGGGCCGGATTTGCTCCTGGCGGACAAGCTGCTCCAGCACCGTATGCACCGCCCGGCCCGTGTGCAGGTGGGCGGCGATTGCCCGTCGATATCGGGGGACTTTGACGATCTTGTCGAGGGCGTAGGCGTAGGCGCAGCGCACGTAGAGCTTGAGCGCCGTGGGACTGAGGCTCAGGGGCCTCGCCTTGGCAGCCCCTTTCATGTCTGAGCCTTTGCCCAGGCGACCGGAAGCAGCAGGAATTTCTCGGCGCGGGGCACATAGGCCCGTTGCAAAAAATTTTGATAGCCATTGGAGCGCAGCTTGGCCAGGATGCGTCGATAGAGAATCAGCGAGGCCCACACCGGCCATCGGGCATCGGGGATCAAGTACGGGATGCCTTTTTCGGCTTCTAGATAAATCGCCTCAGCACGGGCAATTTCAAATTCCATCAGCGCTGCCCAGCGCTCGTCGACCACATAAGCAAACAAGTCCTCCTCCGAATAGCCGAACTTGCGCAGATCTTCCAGAGGCAGATAGATTCGGCCACGCCGGGCGTCCTCGCCGACATCGCGCAAAATGTTGGTCATCTGCTTGGCGACCCCGAGGGCGACAGCCCGCCTGCGCGCCTCCGGACAATCGTCCACCAGTCCCATCACCGCGCAGGACATCAACCCGACCGTGCCCGCCACCCGGTAGCAATAGGTATGCAGCTCCTCCCAGTTCTCGTAGCGAGCCTGGGTGAGGTCCATGCGCATGCCTTCGATCATGTCAAGAAAAGGTTGGATCTCCAGAGGGAAGTTGCGCACCGCGTCTGCAAGAGCCAGATCGTAAATGTCCTCGCCTCCACCGCCAAAGATTTTATCCAAACGCTCCTGCCAGCGGTCGAGCACCCGCGGGTCCGCCTTGCAGTCAAGACTGTCCACCAACTCGTCGGTGCGGCGGCACCAGGCATAAATCGCCCAGATCGCCCGGCGCTTCTCCATGGGAAACAGCAGCGAGGCGAAGTAGAACGTCTTGGAGTACTCCGCCGTTAACTGGCGGCAGGCTTCGTAAGATTCCAGGGACTTGTCTCTAGCAAGCATGGACCGTGGCAGAGCGGTTGGCGAAAGATCCGGCGAGCGCACCAGCACATAGCTTACCGGAGAGGAGCACACCTTCCATACTGACCATATCGATTCGTTTGGTAAAACTGCCCTCTAGAGAGAAATCGGCAAACGGCCGCTCAGGGGTATCTCCAGGTGCAAGCATGATAGATGTAAATCGGCGGTCGGTCGGACCACCCGCACTACTGCATCCCAACAGACCCGCCCCCGCTATCCGCACTCGCATGGCAACCGGCCTTTTTCATGCTTTATCAATCCAGATTGTAGCGAAAAGTTAAGCCCCCTGCGCCGCCAAATATTCGCTCCTACCAAATTCTGTGTAATTTTCGGTGTCTTCTTGCCGCCAGGAAGCTAGTATTTAGAGAGACAGGATTCGGCTTGGGGGGAAGAAAGCAGGAGTTGCCGGGTCCTATTTTCTAATTTCCTACGTCCTACTCGAGTCCATGAAATCGGCTCAGCCCTGGTTTATCCACAAGCTTCCCGACGGCAGTTGCGAGATCACCCAGCAGCAGCAGTTTGAGACAGCTGAGAAAACCTGGGGTCCTTTTGAGGACCGTGGTGATGCGATCGCCCGTCGGGTCGGGCTGATCCGCAGCGGCCAGTGCAAACCTCGCTTGTGAATCCCGGACCGCTGCGGCCGATCTAGGGCATTCTGGATGAAGATGCATCCAGTTGCGCATGAGCCTTGCCAAAAAATCGCCCCTCTTGACGTTGCCGGCCCTGCTCACCGGGCTCGGTCTGTTGTTGTTCGGTCTATTCGTGGTTGGCTACATTCTGCAGACCCAACCGGGGCTTGCGGATCTGGGGGCCAATTTGAGCTTTGTGGGCCTCAATTATTTTCTGTTTCCGCTGGTCGGGGGGATCACGCTGCGATTTTCGGAAGTCAAGCCCTCAGCGGTGCTGGCTGCACCACCGGCCAACATTGACGCGGTACGCGACGCGCAGGCCACCGAGATTCAGAAGCAGGTGCTGTCGGATATCTCAAAGCGCAGCTACTTCAAGTCGCGCCACATGGCCGACGCCCTCAAGCGCATTGGGCTTAGCCGCCGCGATGAAGAGTTGCCCGAGTTATTGGGTTACCGCGAGGAGATTGTCGAAGGCCGCTACGCCCTGGTCTTACGCTTTGACTCACTCAAAGTGAACCGCCAGCGCTGGGAAGAACGCCTGCCGAAGTTCAAAACTTTTTTTGGCAAGGGCGTCGATGCCCGTTTAGCTTTTTTCCCCGAGGTTGCAGCAACCGAGGCGAACGAACTGCAGGTGGAATTGCACCTGATTCAGTGCGGCGTAGCGCTCTAAGGACGAGCTGCGGCCGGGGCGGCCGTTTGTAGCGGCCGTCCCACCGCCTGGGCGATCGGGGCCAGGTTCGTCATTGCAGCGTCGAACTCGTCCGGCGTCAGGCACTGGGGGCCATCCGAAAGGGCACGGGCCGGATCGGGGTGTACTTCGATCATCAAGCCGTCGGCGCCGATAGCGACCGCCGCCTTGCTGCACGATTCGACAAATTGCGATAGGCCAGTGCCGTGGCTCGGGTCGACAATCACCGGCAGGTGGGTAATGCTGCGCAGAACCGGCACGGCGGCCAGATCGAGGGTGTTGCGGGTGTACTGGCGGTCGAAAGTGCGTATACCCCGCTCGCAGAGAATTACATTCGGGTTGCCCGCCGCCAGAATATACTCCGCCGCGAGCAGCCACTCGTCGATGGTTGCGGAAAAAGCCCGCTTCAGCAACACCGGCTTGGGCTGCTGACCAACTTTTTTGAGCAGCGAATAATTCTGCATGTTGCGCGCGCCGATTTGCACGATATCGGCGACCTCGGCAATGGCTTCGAGATCGCTGGTGTCCATCACCTCGGTGACGATAGCCAGGCCTGTCGCGGTCCGGGCGGCAGCCAACAGTTCGAGCGCCGATTCGCCGTGGCCCTGAAAGTCGTAGGGCGAGGTGCGCGGTTTGTAGGCACCGCCGCGCAGGATCCTTGCACCGGCTGTTTTGACTCGGTGGGCCGTCTCCAGGATCATCGCTTCAGATTCTACCGAGCAAGGACCGGCCATGCACACCAGAGGCCCTTCGCCCCCGATGTCGACCGTGCCGCCCGCCGTCGGGACGCTCACCACGGTGCGCTCGGGATGAAATTCGCGCGAGGCGCGCTTGAAGCGCTTTTTGACCCGCAGAACCCGGTCGATGAAGGGGCTCAGTTCCTGCACGCGGTCGTCGCAGAGACTGCTGGTGTCGCCAATCAGGCCGATCACCACGTTCTCACGCCCGACAATGGTCTGGGTTTCCAGATTCCAGCCGCGCAACTGGTCGACGAGGGCATCCACCACACCTTGGGGGGCACCCGGCTTAAGCACGACAATCAAGATTTTTTCTCCACTCGACGTTTCTGGCCTTCATGTTGCAGGGCTGCAAGCAGCCGCCCACCGTTTTCTTTGAATTCTCTGATGCCCAGCAGGCTACCGGGTACCTGAGGATTCCACGAAGCTGAGAGGATGGCATAGGTGATCCCCAAGACGCTGATGCCCAAAAACAATAAATTTACCAGCAGCACCACGGCGCTCGGAAGCGGATAGCCCGCCCGGATCAAGGTGGCGCCGATCAACTGCACACCCAGGGCCAGGGCAAAAGGCACCCCCGAAAACAGGACAATCCGCCCCAGGAAGCGACCGTTGATCTCCTTGGGGATAATCAGCTTGTTGTCGGCGGCGGGGAAGATTCTAGCAGCAGCCTCGGGGCTGCCGGAAAGGGCCGCTTCGCGCTTGGTGCGGCTTTTTTTGCCCATAGCGATCGTGGATGCAACAACTCAATCTTACGCTTGGGCGCAAGGCGGCTTGCAAATCTTCTGCGGATAATCGAGGAACCCGGGTTGCAGAGGGCACGTCACTTCTGGCATTGTCCGCGAACTTCACCCGGCCTCCCGAACCGATGGAAAACAGTCTGCCTCTGCCCTGGCCCCTCATCTCCGCCGCCAAGGAGCCCCTCTGCCTGCACAAATTGAGCAACCAGGAACTGGTGGTGCGCTGCCAGCATGGGTTCAGCCCCGACCGGGCGGCCTTTGCCGAACTGATGCGCCGCCACCAGGCCCATATCGACCGATTGCTCTACCATCTGGCACCTGACTGGCAGGACCGCTCGGACCTTGCCCAGGAGGTCTGGATTCGTGTCTACCGCTATGTCAAGCGCCTCAAAGAACCCGAAAAATTTCGCTCCTGGGCAGGCCGGATCGCCACTAATCTGTTCTACGACGAGTTGCGGCGGCGGCGGCGCGGCTGGCCGCCCCTATCGCTTGACGCACCCATCCAGACCAAGGACGGCGAGCTGGACTGGGAGCTTGCCGCCCAGTCCCCCGGGCCGGATGAGACTCTGGTAACGTGTGAATTCTATGAGCACCTGCGGCGGGCAATAGCCGAGCTGCCGGAAGCCTTTCGGACCACCATCGTCCTTCGAGAAATCGAGGGGATGGCCTACGAAGAAATCGCCGAGACCCTGGGCATCTCCGTCGGTACCGTCAAGTCCCGCATCGCCCGGGCCCGGCGCCGTCTGCAGTCGCAACTGAACGCTTACCTGTAAGCTACTCTGCCCCCTGTAATTCCATGGACCCGCATCGCTTCGAACAATTGAGCGCTTATCTGGACGGCGAACTGTCCACTGCCGAACAACAACAGATCGAGCAGTGGCTCCAGGCGGATCCGGCGGCCCGCAAACTCTACGAAGACCTGCTCAAACTGCAGCGCTCCAGCCGCGCATTGGCCGCTCCGGCTTTGCCGCCGCGGCTCTCCGACAGAGTGTTTGACCGTCTTGAGGCCCGGCGGCGGTGGCTGAGCGGCTCGCTTACCACCGCCGCCGCCTTACTCTTCGCCGTGGTAGGGTACTGGTGGCAAAGTCCCGACCGCGAACCGATCCTCACTGCCGACTCCGATATTCCTGGAGTCGCAGTCGCTCGTCAGCCTGGCCCACCCCTGATGGAGGTGGCTGCCCGCAGCTATCTGTTGGAGGATCGCGCTCCCGAGGATGCCTACGCCATTCTCCTCGAACGCGAGGAGATCTTGCTGCCGAACGATCACTGATGAACTGGTTGTTGTACTGCGCTGAGCGACGATTTGGGTGGGAGCTTGTCTACCTGGGCTGCCTGGTGTTGCTCCTGGGCCACGCCCTACCGGTGAGCGCCCAGCACGCCTGCAACCGCAGCGAGTTCGATCAGAGCTTCAGCCGCCAGTTTCGGACCATCAACACTCACATCCGCACCAGGCAGTCGCAACTTGAGAAAATGATCGCCGATCCGAGCGCCTCCGAAGAGCAAATCAAGACAATGACCAGCGAGTTGATCAGCTGGAAAGCCAAGCGCGATCAAGTGGCCATCGAATATATTCTGCGGCAGCGGCGCGAGGAGTGCCTCTCACCCTCGTTTTCTACAATTCCGAATAAGTAATTCAAGGCGCACCCAACCTCGCAAGCGCCTCACCGCTCAGTCGGCAGTGGCGCCAGTCGTCGAGGATTACAGCCCCCATCTTGCGGTAGAAAGCGATGGCCGGGGCATTCCAGTCGAGCACGCTCCACTCCACCCGGCCGCAACCCGCCGCTGCCGCTTCGCGGGCAACATGGCGCAGCAGTAGCCGCCCGATGCCCCGGTGGCGGAGCGGCGCGCGCACGTAGAGATCTTCGAGGTAGAGCCCGGGGCGGGTGAGAAAAGTCGAGTAGTTGAAAAAATACAGCGCAAAACCGGCTGTCTCCGCTTCGACCTCAGCGATGGCCACTCGGGCGAAAGGGTGTTCGCCAAACAGATGTGCCGTCAGCTCCTCGGCACTGCCGGTCACGGCGTGGGATAGCTTTTCGTAGGCAGCCAGCTCGCAGATGAGTTCAAAGACGAGCGCTACATCTGCTCGACAGGCCGCCCGCACACTCACACCCAAAAGCACATTCCTCGAACACCGAAAACTTTCAGAAAAACTGGATGTTCAGCAACAGCCGCAGGGCAGTCACTTTGACCCCGGCTTCGCGCCCTGCAGCTACGGACTGGCCGCCGGTACGGCGCGCAAATCTTTACCGGTCCTTTGCCGACCCGGTCACATTCTCTCAATTGTTGCGAGCTGACTCCATCTCGCGCTGCAGATGCAGGCCGGTGGTCAGCAGCATTGCAGGCGGGTGGCCGGAGGGACGACTGGTGCACGTCAGTACATAAGCCTGTACCTTTTCGATGTCGAGACGCAGTTCGAGCAGACGCTGATGGTACTTTTCTGTGCTTTTAGTCATTGTTCTGAGAACCTATGCTAGAGGAGAGGGCCAGGTACCCTGTTAACTTATCGGTGAATGCCGTCGAATATCATAGCTGGAAGGGCATGACTGCTTTGAGAAGCCTTGAACCCGTTGGGGTACGCGTCACCACCCATAGCGGCCTGGCCGAGCGCAAACAGTGGACTGGGGAGATTGTAGGGGCAAAGTTGTATCAAGTTTTGTTCGTAGTGGTCAGTTTGTTGTCGGTCGATCTGGTCTGTGGCGGATAAGGCGCATGGAAAATTTTGCCGCCGATCGCCGTATATTCGCCGATTTGCTCGGCTTCAAGCCCAATCGCCACACGTTGGGCGGGGCGAGCTATCTCATCGTCGCCACCCCCGACAACGGTCTGCGGGGCAACTGGCTTATCGATTGTCCCGCCTTTAGCGAAGAGAATTGCACCTTGATGGAGGGGGTCGGGGGGATCGGGGCGATTTTTCTGACCCACCGGGGGGCCATGGGCCAGGTGGAGGAGTTCTGCCATCATTTTCGGGCGGCCGTGCGCATCCACGAACAGGAGGCTTATCTGGTCAAAGCCCGCGAGGTCGAAGTGCGCGCCTTTGGCGGCGACTGCGAACTGGACGCGGGGCTGTTGGCCCTCTGGACACCCGGTCACTCGCCCGGGTCCAGTTGCCTGCTTTGGCAGGCGCACGGTGGAATGCTCTTCAGCGGCCGCCATTTGCTGCCGACGAACGATGGGGGGGCCATGCCCGTGCGGGTGGGCCGTACCTTTCATTGGCCGCGGCAACTGGCGAGCGTCGAGCGGCTGGGTGCCTACTCCTACCGCCATATCTGCCCCGGGGCGGCCACCGGATTGTTGCGCTCCCGGCGCACCATCGTCCTCGAATCATGAGTGTGCTTTTTGAGTACCCGCCCCTGGTGCGGGGAATCCTGCGCCGTCGCTACAAGCGATTTTTTGCCGAGGTCGAACTGGAGGACGGGCAACTGGTCACCGCCCACTGCCCGAACACCGGCCCGATGCGGGCCATCAGCACCCTCGGAAGTCCGGTATATCTGTCGCGCTCGCCGGATCCGGCCCGCAAGCTCGCCTACACCTGGGAGATGATCGATCTGGACGGCACCTGGGTCGGGGTGAATACGGCCCTTCCCAACCGCATCGTCTACCGGGCCCTGGTGGAGCGGGTGATTGCCGAGGTGGGCACTTACCGGACCATTCGCCGCGAGGTGCCCTACGGCAGCGAAAACAGCCGCATCGATTTTTTGCTCACCGGCGAGGGGGAGCCGCTGTACCTGGAGGTCAAGAGCACTACCCTCAACCAGGGCACCCTCGCCCTGTTTCCGGATACGGTCACCACCCGCGGCCAGAAACACTTGCGCGAACTGATCCGCCTTTGTGAGCACGGCACGCGGGCGGCGATGCTGTACTTCATCAACCGCGGCGACTGCACGGCCTTCAGCCCGGGCGATTCCCTCGATCCGCTTTACGGACAACTGCTGCGCGCCGGTATCGAGCGCGGTCTGCTGGTCTTGCCCTGCCGCTTTGAGATCACCCCCCAATCGGTGCGCTACCTGGGTACGGCCTCGATTCTGCTTGCCTGAGGGAAGCCGGACAGCAGGGGGGTAAGTTACCATCGGTGCCAGTCTTTGCGATTCATCGGGGCTTTTTATGCGCCTTCTCCCTCAGTGGCTCTGGCTCGCGATGCTCACTGCCGCCCTTCCGGCCTGGGGTGCCCCCGAGGACCAGTCATCGGCCCCTTTTAAGCCCACCACTACCCCGGCCCGCCCGGCCCCCGTCAGAGCGATCCAGCTTCAGCCTCCCTTCAAGCCGATGCAGACGCCGTCGGTATCCCCGGCAAAGCCCGCCGCCACCCCGAGCCCACCCGTACCGACGGCGGCCAAATCCGGGACTCGCCAGACCCAACCCTTGCCCGGTCCGGCCAAACCCGGTCCTATCCAGGGCAAACCGCTTGCCGCCCCGGCGCTCGCCCTGCCGCAACCCGGCAAATCCCCCACCATCCCCACACTTTCCAGGCCGGCCTCCACAGCCAAGCCAGCTTTGGTTCCGGCTAAACCCGCCGCTACGACCCCCCAATCGTCACCTGCCGGCATAGCGCCAGGAGCGGCTGCCAAGCCTTCCCCCGCCATGCTCAAAGCCGAACCGAAACCCGTCGCTGTCCCGGCGCCAAAAACTGTGATCCCGGTCAAACCGGCCGTGCAGAGCGCACCAAAACCTGAATCGGGGGCGCCCAACCCGACACCCGTGATCCCCCCCCGCGCTGCCGCCCCGGTACCCACCCAGGCCACGCTGCTCGGGCAAATCCGCAACGAGCAGGGTGATCCAATCGCCGAGGCGACGGTGAGCCTCGGTAAGCACTCCGCCCGCACCGACGCCAGCGGCAGCTATCTCATCGAAAAACTTACCCCCGGCCGCTGGGAGGTCAAGATTCAGCACCCGCTCTACACCGAGAAACAGATGCGCATCTGGCTGGTGGAGGGCCTCAAGACCACCCTCTCGCTTGCGCTGCCCCGCTCGGTCGCCAGGCAGGAACCTACCCGGGTCGGCTTGCTCGGGGTCGGCTCGCTGTCCGCCACAGATACTCTCGCCCAGCGGCTTGCCGAGGAGCTGGTGCGCACGGGGGCTTTTCCCAAGGTGGGGCCGCTCACGTTTCTCCAGCGCGACGAGGTGATGCCCATCGTGCGCAAGATCGACCGGCCGCTCCATGAGATTCTCGATCGCGACCGGCCGGATGCGGCCCTGGTCAAAGCATTTTTTGAGTACGCCGGGGTGACGGCGCTGGCCATCGCCCGCGTCGATATGCTGACGCGCAACGAAGGGAACACCAGCCAGCTCAATTCCCGCAGCCAAATCGAGCTGTGGCAGCTCAAGGACGGCCGCGTTGAGATCCGCACCCTAGCTGAGGCCGGCCGCTCCGAGCGCCAGGACAGTGCTCTGTCGAAGGCGGAAGCCGACCAGCTCTATGCCGTCCAGATTACCCAGCAGGCGGACGAAGTCAAAAACCGTTGGGAGCGGGACAATCCCCTCGCCCCGTTTACCGCCGAGACCCAAGCGCCAACCGCCGGTCAAAAAACCGACACCCAAGTCGAAATCGTGCCCAAAAATCAGCCTCCGGCTCCCTCCCAGCCATCGCCGCCCACTTCTGAGACCCGCAAAAATTGAGTGTTTGGCTCCAAAGTGCTTTCCAGACGGTGGCAGGCTTGTCGCCTCGATAACAGGCGTTCGGGGACTGGCTGTGCCAGTCTGGCGAAAGTTATTTTTTTTCCTGTCGTCTTCATAACAGGCGTGGGCGTTCTTGCTGTGTCAAGGTAACGAATTGGCGGGCCAATTTGCGGATAAAGATATTTTCTCCTCGATGCGGGAGCGGGCTTACCTGATCGGGCTGGTGGTCGCCGGCCTGGCGGTGCTGGTCGGTCTGCATCTGTGGCGGGTCCGCCAGGAAAACCACTGGGCAGTGGCCCAGGCAATGCTGGAGGAGGGCACCCGCAGGTTGCGGGCAGGTGACCTGCGAGGGGCGCAAACCGCTTTCACCCGGGCGCTCGAAGCAGACGGCGACAACGATTACCTTGCTCAGATAGAGCACACCCGTCACATCGCAGCCCAACGCCCTTTGTGGTGAACTGGGTGAGTGGGCGGATCGCCTACTGCCACCAACTGAAAAAGCCTTCGGTGGCAGCGGATGCTGAGCTGCTCCTGGCTTAACCCGAACTCACGTTAAGTATTAATGCGCACTCGACGTCCGGTGTTGATCCGCCCGGCCAGCAGACCCATAAGCGCCAGCGCCGCACTGAGCAGCGCAAACCAGTCGCCCCAGCGAACGTAAAGGGTCGTTCCCTCAAGCAGCCGGACCGGTTCGACGAAGGCCGCGTAGACGTTCCAGCCGGTGATCCGCGCGGTGCGGCCCAGCGGATCGACGACAGCACTGGTGCCGTTGTTGGAGGCGCGCACCAGATAGCGGCCGGTCTCTACCGCTCGCAGCGTATCGAGGGCGTGGTGCTGGGGGGCCATCGCCGGACCGTACCAGGCATCGTTGGTCGATTGGACCAGCAGGCGTGCCCCGGCAGCCACCTGGGCGCGAAAGCCGCCTGCAAAGGCCGAGTCAAAGCAGATTCCGGCGGCGACAGGACCCACCGGTGTCTGCAGGCGTTGAGCCAGCGAGCCGGCGAACACTTCTTGTTGAACGGGGGAAAGTTTGCGCACCAGCGGCCCGATGAGCGCCTTGAGGGGGATTTGCTCTCCAAAGGGCACCAGGTGGATCTTGTTGAAGGTGCTTATGGTCCGTGCGGCGCCGTCGAGGGCGAACAGGGTGGTGGCCACCTGGCCGTCGGTGCGGCGCTCGAAGGCGCTGAGCAACACCGGTACCCGCCGCTTCTGGATCTCAGGGACCAGCGGCGCCGCCGGTTCCGGTTCGCGCGACCAGATAAACGGAAAGGCCGTCTCCGGGGTGAGCACCAGCTGTGCCCCGGCCGCCGCCAGTGCTTCGTAGCCGCGCACGTAAGTCTCGATGGTCTCGCGCCGGCCGTCGGGTGTCCACTTGCGCGCCTGGGCAATATTTCCCTGGATGACGCCGATACGCAACGGCTCACCTGCCGGCAGCGGTTGGGTGAGTTGCCACCATCCGTACAGTTGCACCGAGGCCACCAGGAGCGCTGCAAGGGCCGCGTAGCCCACGCGGCGCGTGCTCCAGCTCTCGGCCACCAGTACATTGACTGCGACGGCCAACCCCACCAGCAGGTGCGCGCCGCCCAGCGCGACCGTTTGCACGGCCCACAGGTCACCTGCCAGGCTCTGGGCAAGCGTCCCCCAGGGAAAGGCAGTCTCCCCCCGACCCCAAAGCCAGTGCAATCCCACCCACAGGCCCACGGCAAAGAGCACCCGCCGCAGGCCGCTCAGGCGGGTGCGGACCACCAGGCTCGCCCAAAGCCCGATCACCCAGGCCTGGCTCGCGCTCACGAACAGCCACGCCCCCAGGGCGATGCCGAGGCTGGACCACCAGTCGATCCCCAGCCAGGTGAGCGGATGAAATCCCAGCAGCCAGCGCAGCAAGATGGCGTAGTAGACCATCCCCGCCAGGGTTCCGAGCAAGAAAGCGCGGGGGCGGTGCTCGGCGCGCAAGTACACTAAAAACGGCACCAGGGCCACCCACACCAGCCCCCCCCAGCCGGTGGGCGGAGCGGCTAGACCCAGGACTGTGCCCCCACCAACCGCCGCGAGCACTCCCGCGACGGAGCGCCGCCGTTGGGCTTGCTCCCGCCGCCGGCGCAGGGCGATCCTGCTCATCTTTGTCCTCGCCGTCCGGCGCTATCGACGAGCACAGCTGCCAGGATCACGACGCCCAGCACAATTTTTTGCAAGTACGGATCGACGCCCAGCAAATTGAGACCGTTGCCGAGGGTGCCGATAAACAGTGCTCCAAGCAGGCTGCCGAGTACTCCCCCCCGGCCGCCGCTCAAACTGGCGCCCCCCACTACCACCGCTGCGATCACCTCTAATTCGTAGAGTTGGCCGCTATTGGGGATTCCGGCCCCGAGCCGGGCGGCGAGTACCCCGCCTGCGAGCCCCGCGAGTAAGCCGTTGATGAGGTAGACCGCCACCAGCACCCCCTGCACCGGCACTCCAGCGAGCCAGCTCGCCTCGGCGTTGCCACCGATGGCGTAAATCTGACGGCCGAAGACTGTGCGGGTGAGCAGAAAGTATCCTCCGGCCACCACCGCAATCAAGATGAGCACCGGCAGCGGCAGTAAGCCGAGCTGTTTTTGGCCCCAGAAGGTGAAGTCAGGGGGGAGGCCGCCGATCGACCGACCGCTGGTGAGCAAAAAGGCGAGGCCGCGGGCGATGGTGAGACCGGCCAGGGTGACCACAAAGGGAGCCACTCGAAAGTAGGCCACCAATAGACCACTGAATAGTCCGACTCCACCGCCTACCAGGATGGCTGCGGGCATGCCGAGTCCGCCCGTTTGAGCGACCATGGCGCCGCTGACTCCGGCCAGGGCCACCACCGATCCCACCGACAGATCGATGCCGCCGGTGAGGATCACCAGGGTCATTCCCACCGCCAGGATGCCGAAGATGGCGGTTTGCAGCGAGATGTTGATGAAGTTCTCGAGGGTAAAAAAACCCGGGGCGATGGCGCTGAAGACGACGATCTCGATCAGTACGGCGATGGCTGGGCCGTAGGCAGTCTGGCGGGCGAGCCATTCGCGCAACCAGCTCGGCGGGGTGAGGAATTTTGGGTTTTTTGACGTGCTCTCGCCCATGGCTGTCGCTGGCTTCTCGACACAGTGTGCCAGAGAAATGCCGCTATTGCCGGAAGTTCCTACCGATGTGTCCGTGCTTTGACCCTGGCGGTTGGTTTGGCACGACAGTCAGTGGGGCGAGAGGTGGCACCTCCCCCCTTCGCGCTGGAGGGTAGCTGGGAACGTCACTAGTCGCCTGCCGATGTACCACGGTGATAAGCGTAGCTATCAAAACCAATTGAGTGCCCTGCCGGCGAAACACCTGCACCTGTCCAGTAAAGCGAGCGACGATCCAGTACTCCTCGACCCCGTGAATTGAATAGAGCTTTAGTTTTGCCTCTCGGTCGCGGCGCTCGTTGTCGGTACCGGCTGAAAGCGCCTCGACCACCAATTCCGGCGCACCGCTCAGGTGGCCTGCCTCGTCTTCCAGTCGTATCAGCCGCTCGCGGCTGACCCAGATAACGTCGGGGATAACGCTGTCTTCGTCGGAGAGGATGATCCCAGGGTTGACAATCGATTCTCCCGAACCGGTAGCTTCGGACCAACGGTTGAGGTGCTCGGCGATGCGCACACAAATTTGCTGATGCCTGCGGTGCGGTGCCCGGCTCACAAATAGTTCTCCATCGATGACCTTGTAGCGGGTCCACTCGTTGCAGGGCATGACCTCCAGATCGCGTACATTCCAGCGGACACCAGCAGTACCCATCGCCGACTCTCCAGGGGACGGTTGAGACTATCGTAATCTCAGCTGTAAAGCTGGAGGAGGGCGAACGCTTGCCCTCGGGGAATTTCCACTTACTATGTGTATGGTTTTGCGAAACGGGGATGCTATGGCAGGCGTTGCAATTGTCTATTTTTCCGGCGGCGGTCACACCCACCTGATGGCCGAGGCGGTCGCTGCAGGAACCGGTAAGGTTGAGGGGACGTCTAGTGGAACTGTTGCGAATTACCGGTAAGCAGATTGTCGAGGGCCGCTGGAGCGACGATGCCTTTGTCGAGAAGCTTAACCAGGCCGATGCAATCGTCTTTGGGTCTCCCACTTACATGGGGGGCGTGGCCGCTCAGTTTAAGGCATTTATCGATGCGTGCAGTTCCGTCTGGTTCACCCAGGGCTGGAAGGACAAGATTGCAGCCGGTTTCACCCACTCCAGTTCGCCCAGCGGCGACAAGCAGGGTACGCTGCTGTACCTGGCGACCAACGCGGCCCAGCACTGCATGATCTGGGTGAACGTCGGCGATTTGCCGAGCTTTTTGACCGGCAAGGACGACGGCCTCAACCGCGTGGGCAGCTTCTTGGGTGCCATGGGCCACAGCCCCCTCGACATGGGCGGCAACCCACCGTTGCTCGATGCGGGTGAGACAAGCTCACCTGTGAGCGCTTTGGCGAGCGCATCGCCCACGTGACCGGGCGCTGGGTCGGTTGAACGCCCTATACCTAACGGGTTTGCACCGACAAACAGGCTTCGGTGACCGCGAAAACCGATTCGGCCAATCCGTCCAGGTCGTAGCCGCCTTCAAGGCCAAAGAGCACCCGGCGAGTGCGCGCCAGGGCCTGGCGGGCAAAATCGCCGTAGTCCAAGGCCCGCAAAGCCATCTCGGCGAGCGGATCGTCGATGTGGCCGTCAAAACCGGCGCTGACGATTAGTAACTCCGGGTCGAAGCGTTCGATAAATGGCCAGACCAGCGTGTCGAGCGCCTGCTGGTACTCTTTGCGAGCGCACCCGGCCGGTAGGGGCACATTGAGGACATTGCCCGCTGAGCCGCGCTCGTGGCTGTGGCCGGTGCCCGGGTAATGGGGCGACTGGTGCAGTGAGATATACGCCAGGCGCGGTTCTTGCCACAGCAGTTGCTGGGTGCCGTTGCCGTGGTGCACGTCCCAGTCAAGCACCGCAACGCGCGCCTGGCCGTGCACGCGCACCGCGTAGCGGGCAGCCAGGGCGGCGTTGGCAAATATGCAAAATCCCATCGCCTGCTCGCGCTCGGCGTGGTGGCCGGGGGGGCGGGCGAGCACCCAGGCGGGTTCGGCCGTGCGGATCACCGCATCGACGCCATCCAGCCAACCGCCTGCCGCAAGCGAAGCCACCTCGAAGCTCTCGGCACTCACCGTCGTATCGGGATCGAGGGCGCCGCCGCCAGCCCGGCAGACTCGTTCGACCGTCTCGACCAGTGCGGCGCTGTGGACCCAGAGCAATTGCTCGCGGGTGGCCCGGCGCGGTTCCTGCCAGGCAAGGGACGCAGCGAGCGGCGAGCGGCGCAGGCGCTCGACAATTGCCGCAAGCCGCTGGGGCCGCTCAGGGTGCATCGCCCCGGTGCGGTGATCCAGAAAACGGTCGGTGTAGATGACCGGCAGCACAGTGTCCTTACCTGGTAATTTGCAGGCTAGGACCGCATTATAACGGTCGGATCGCCGCCTCAGCCGCCAATCTCGAAGCGCGCCCCCACCCGAAAGGTCGTCCCCGGCGCCGGTGCGCCGTCTTGATACTCGTACTGGGTATCGAAGATGTTGAAGACACTGCCCGTCAGGATCACTTGTGGGGTAATCGGAAACTCGGTATTGAGATCGAGGGTGAACCAGGCCGGAACAAAGTCAAGGGAGTTGATGCGCCGCTTGCCGCCGTCGTAGCGGCCGACGAGGCTTGCGAGCATACCCTGGTTGCGGTAGAGCAGGTTGAAGATGACGTTGTTGAAGGGGATATCCGGCACCTGGTACTGGTAGAAGTACGGAAACTGGGTGGAATTGATGCTGTCCACCGAGCCGAAGGGACGGGCGTCGGTGTTCGTCCAACTCACCCGCAGGCGCACCTGGTCTGAGATCCCCCAGTCGCCGGTCATCTCGATGCCGGTCGCGAGTTGACCGTCCAGGTTGACCGTCTGACTGAGAATCGGAAAGCGCTGGGGATCCTGACCGAAGGAGCCGTCGTTGAGCACCTGCAGCGTGCCGAAGACGCCATCCAGGTAAGTGCTGAAGTAGGTGAAGCGCATCCCCAGGTTGTTGGCCGGGGTGAAGTCGAGGCCGACATCGTAAGTGACGCCCGTCTCCGGTCTCAAGTTGGGGTTGCCGAGGCTGCCCGCGCCCGCGACGTTGATGGCGCTCAGGTTCGGGGCGTTGAAGACGTAGGACCAGTTGGCCCGCAGTGAAATCGTGCGGTCGGGGGTAAAGCGAATCCCCGCCGCCGGGGTGAGAAGTTCACCGAACGCCGAATTGCTCGTATAGCGCAAGCCGGCGTTGACCTTGAGCTGGTCGCTGAAGCTGATGTCGTCGATGAGAAAGGCCGAGTAGCGGGCGATGGCCTGATCGAAAAAGGGGATGGCACCCACCTGCTGCTGGTAGCTGCGGTCCTCGGTGAAGTTCAAACCGAAGGATAGATCCTGCCCCGGCGAGAGCTTGGTGTTGAGGGAGGTCTGCACCTCGATTTTATCGGACTGAAAATACGGCTGGCTGGTGGCACCGGCCGTGAAGGCCCCCGGTGCGCCGGGGATGCGGCGCGGTCCGAGGGCGATTTGCAGATTGCTGTCGTAGTAGTAGGGCCGGGGTACCCAGGAATTGCCCGTCAGCCGGTAGTAGTAGGCGTAGCTGTTGATCGAAGTTGTGGGGTTCACCTCGTGATCCCAGAGCACCGCCACTTCAGTCTGGGCGGTGTTGGTCTGGGTGAGGCCGCTCGCCGATACCGAGGCGGCCCGCTCGATGCCGTAGGCATTGCCTGGAGTGAAGGGGATGCCGCTCAAGCTGCTGCTGTAGGGAAAAACGCGCTGGCCGGAAGCGATCCAGCTGCTGGGGGTAAGGACGATATAGCGCTGGGGATCGCAAGGCAGCGGATTGCCCTGGCTGTCGAGCGGCTGGATGCGTTGTCCGGCGAAGACCGGGTTGAGGGCGGCGCTGGCGTTGCCCGCGCAGACCGCGTCGGAAAAGAGTCCTGGCCCTGAGGAGATATATTTGCGGTTTTGCTGGTTGAGGCGGGCGGTGATCCGATTGACCGGATCCGGTTTGAAGACGAGTTTGGCCGAGTAGGAGTCGCTCGCGGCCCCGGCTTCGTTGGGGGTGAGACGGCCGCTAATCTGGACGGGCGGCCCGACCTCGGGCTTGAGAAACCCGTACAGGTCGATAGGACCGCTGTTGGCCGGGTCGTTGGTGCCCGCACCGTTGAGGTTAAAGGAGTTGGGACCGTTGGTGCCGGCGTTGGGATAGCTGTTGGCTGAGAAGAGATTGAAGTCGATCGCTTCCGGTCGCCCAATGGACGGGTCGGCCGGAATTGAGGTGGTCGGCAAGGCCGCGTTCGGATTGCTGGTGGTCCCGTAGAACTGGGCAGTGTTGGGGACGGTGTAGCGAAACGGGTAGTCGTTCTGAGAAGTGACCCCGGCGTAGGTGAGATTGAAGCTAAATACGTCGTCGCCGCCGCCGTACTTGGCCACGTAGCGGTTGAAGCCGTAGCTGCCGGTCTCGTATTGCAGCGTCAATTTGGGCGGTCCTTTGGGAGTCTCGGTGATCAAGTTGATGACACCGCCTACCGAACCGGAACCGTAGCGCAGCGTTGCCCCGCCGGTGAGCACCTCGATGCGCTCCAGATCTTCGCCCTGATAGCCGAAGATGTCGCTGCGGCCGTTGGAGGAGCGCGTCAGCGACAGACCGTCGCGCAAAGCCTGAAAGCGCTGGTCGTTGAAGCCGCGCAGGTAGGTCTCGCCGATGCCGCGCACACCGCCCAGGGACGGTGCCGCCTGAAAACCCGGCACCAGCAACAGGCTGTCGGTGACCGTCGTGGAGCCGACCGCTTTAAAATCTTCTTTCTTGACGCTGTAGACGGTGGCGGTGACGTCGCGCTGGCGCACCGCCCGCCGGGTGGCCGTCACCGAGACTTCGTCGAGAAAATTCTCATTGTCCGCGGGTGTCTCACCCTGGGCGGTGGCGGGCTCCTCAGCCGCCGGGGCTGCAGGGGTCGGGGCGGCTTGACTCACGACCGGCTGCGTCCAGTTCCACAGGGGCGGCTGGGTCTTGAGATCCGCTGCCTGCCCTCCTGCCATATCCAACAGCTCCCGTGCCGATGGCACCGTCAAAGCCGGGGTCGAGCGCGCCACCGCCTGGGGCAGACCGGCAAGCGCCTCGGCCGGGACTGCTCCGACCGGCGCAGCGGCCGCAACCAGAATGACCGCTCCCAGGCAAATGGGCCGTCCGGTTCTTAGCGACAATCGCTGGCATTGTTGCTCGTGTTTATGCATGACAAGCTCCTCACGAACCGTGCCAAACACTCTCGCGCATCGACACGAATTCGCACACCAAGTTTGGTAAAGTTCTACAGTGATTCTTGACTAACGAATGTTTAAGACAAACACTCTGAATAGATTTTTGGCAATTAATTCCCAGTATTCATCAGTCAGCTTCGAGCCCTGAGCTGCCTTCGGGAAGCTAAGGGTGGAACCGTAGTTGCTGATGATTCTGCAGAAGCACCCCTGGGTAGCTGGCAACAATGCTGATAACAATAGCTAAGTTTGCTACCGAATACCGGCAATTGGTAACCAAGGGATCGGATTCGATAAATTTTGGATGTTTTGGCTACCAAATTATTTGACGGATTGCTCTGTTCCCGTCGCCGCACGCGACGATCGTTCGATGTTTGGGCAGGCCCGCTGGGCCGCAAGGGGAAGGTCTCGGCACTCAGCAGCGGTCCTGTCCAATAGCTCGCGGCCACCGTCGTAGCGGCGCAACTGCACCACCAGGATGAACGCAACCTCGGAAGCACAAAGAGGGAAATCAACGGCTGAATTAGGAGCATAGCGGGCTGTTCAACTGTAGTCGCGCCCGTACAGATCTATGCACATTCCGTGCACCACAGAGAGACTTTGTCAGCATTTACTGAATAATCGGCCGGGTGCGGGCGCTGCCCATAGCTGGGTAAACGCCCGCACCCGGAACCTTGAGTGTAGGGGAGCCGCCTTTAACGCGGTCCGCCGATTTCCCAGTTGAGATCGGCCACCGGGGTGAGGACCACCGACGAAGAGAAGGCGGTGCCATTCATGATCCAGACGCTGTTGGCGCCGCTGGCCTTGTTGCGCCAGAGAATGTCCGGCTTGCCGTCGCCCGAGTAATCGGAGGCCCCGCCGATTTCCCAGTTGAGATCGGCCACCGGGGTGAGGACCACCGACGAAGAGAAGGCGGTGCCGTTCATGATCCAGACGCTGTTGGCGCCGCTGGCCTTGTTGCGCCAGAGAATGTCCGGCTTGCCGTCGCCCGAGTAATCGGAGGCCCCGCCGATTTCCCAGTTGAGATCGGCCACCGGGGTGAGGACCA